>R23__coassemble_357_pt1 | contig 32209 bp, 24 predicted proteins | sample R23__metabat2_high_PE_006 | metagenome-assembled genome bin R23
ATCCAACAGGCCTATGACGTGGCAAAGGAACGCTACGCAGCCATCGGCGTCGATACCGACAAGGCGATTGCCGAACTCGAGAAACAACAGATTTCGCTCCACTGCTGGCAGACGGACGATGTGGTCGGCTTTGAGCGCAATGAAGCCCTGAGCGGCGGTATTCAGACAACGGGCAACTATCCCGGACGTGCCCGCAATATCGACGAGGTGCGCCACGACATCGAGTTTGTCAAGACGCTCCTTGCCGGCAACCACCGTCTGAACCTCCACGAGATCTATGGCGATTTCGGTGGCAAGTTCGTCGATCGCGACCAGGTGGGCGTTGAGCATTTCCAGTCGTGGATGGATTGGGCACGCGCCAACAACATGAAACTCGACTTCAACTCAACCTCGTTCTCACATCCCAAGAGCGGCGACCTCACGCTCTCGAATCCTGACAAGGGCATCCGCGAGTTCTGGATTGAGCACACGAAGCGTTGCCGCCGTATTGCCGATGCCATGGGACGTGCCCAGGGCGACCCCTGTATCATGAACATCTGGGTGCACGACGGTTCGAAGGACACGACCGTTTGTCGCAAGCGCTATCGCGAAATCCTGGCCGAAAGTCTCGACGAGATTCTCAAGGAAAACCTGCCCGGCATGAAGTCGTGTGTCGAAGCCAAACTCTTCGGCATCGGTTTGGAGAGTTACACGGTGGGTTCGATGGACTTCTACGAGGGCTATTGCGCCACTCGCAAGGTCATCTACACCCTCGACACGGGTCACTATGAGCAGACGGAGAACGTGGCCGACAAGGTGGCGTCGCTCCTGCTCTTCGTGCCCGAACTCATGCTCCATGTGTCGCGCCCTGTGCGTTGGGACAGCGACCATGTGACTATCATGAACGACCAGACACTCGACTTCTTCAAGGAACTCGTGCGTGCCGACGGTCTCCATCGTGCCCACGTCGGCCTCGACTACTTTGATGCCAGCATCAACCGCATCGGTGCCTACATCGTCGGTGCACGTGCCACGCAGAAGTGCATCCTCTCCGCCCTGCTCGAACCGTTGGCAAAACTCCGCGAATACGAGCAGAACGGTCAGTATTTCGAACGTCTCGCCCTGCTCGAAGAGGCCAAGACCCTTCCCATGGGTGCCGTCTTCGATTACTTCAACTGGAAGAACGGCGTACCAGTTGGTGAGGAGTATATTAAAAAAGTTCAGGAATATGAACTCACCACAACATCCAAGCGCAAATAACATGGGGAAGGGTAGTTTACGAAGTACATTAGCCGTCTCGCTCAACAATTACCTTGATGCGGGAGCCATTGTGGCGGGTGCAAGCGGCATCACGCTTTGGCAGAACTATCTGGGATTGAGCGAAATGCACCTCGGTTGGCTCAATGCCATCAGTGCCAATGCCCTGGGTGCGGCCATCGGTGCCATCATCGGCGGATTCCTGGCCGACAAGTACGGACGTAAGTTCATCTTTACTTACAACCTGCTGGTGTATATGCTAGGCGTGTTGCTCGTCATGTGCTCGGTCAATTTTCCCATGCTCCTGGCGGGATTCCTCGTCACGGGCATCTCGGTCGGCGTAGGTGTGCCTGCCTCGTGGACCTATATCTCCGAGAGCAGCGAAGTGCATAACCGAGGACGCAACATCTGCATCTCCCAGATGTCGTGGGGCATGGGCCCGATGATTATCCTTCTGTTCGGCATGTTGTTCGCCCCAGGCGGCTATCTCTACGCCCCCATCGAGTCGTTGGCCCATGCTGTGTTGGGAGCCGATGCCGCAGAACCTTCTGTTCAGGTGTTCTCCTCGCGTATCGTATTCCTGACCCTCTTCATCGTGGCCTTCATTGCATGGACGTTGCAACGACAACTGGAGGAAAGTTCCCAATTTGAAACTACGAAGAAGGGAGAGAAACGTGGTATAGTAGAAAATATTAAATTGCTTTTCACCAACCGCATTGCTGTGCGCACCGTGGCCTTCCTCGCCGTCATCTACCTGACGTGGAACCTCGTGGCGAGCGTGATGGGATTCTTCCAACCGCACATCTATGAGACGGCGGGCGGATTGTCGAACGAGTATGCCAACCTGCTCAGTTGCATCGGATGGCTCGTGGTGGTCGTCATCACCTTCTTCCTCTCGTTCATCATCGACCGTCTGCCTCATCGCCTTTTCTATGTCCTCGGCCTCCTTGCCGCCCTTGCTACGTGGGTGGTCATCATCAGCGGAGTGACGGGCATCGGCGGCCTGTGGGCATTCTCCATCCTCTGGGGCGTGAACGGCGGCCTTTCCGTCCAGATCTTCTACGCCCTCTGGGGTAGCGAACTCTTCCCCGCCAAGTTCCGTGCCGGCGCCCAGGGTCTGATGTTCTTCATCGTGCGTGGTCTCTCGGCTGCCTGGGGACTCGTCTTCACCTACATCTACGGCGAACAGGGCGAAGGCTTTACCCTTGCCGCCTGGTGCATGATAGCCCTCTTGCTCATTTCTCTCGTCGTCGGCGTCATCGGCGCGCCCAACACACGCGGCAAGTCGTTGAAGCAAATCACCGAGGAACGATACGGAAAAACAATATAAAAACTTGGACACAAAATTGTCGTAAAATCCTTACGCAAATTTTAGATTTTGCGATATCGTTTTGTGATAATTTTGTGTCCAAATAAATATTAATAAATAAAGACTCATGAAAAGTATTTTAGAAAATAGGCCAGCCCTTAAGGCCGAGATCGACCGTGTCGCCGAAGTTGCCGGCTACCTCTGGCAGAAAGGATGGGCAGAGCGAAACGGCGGAAACATCACCGTCAACATCACCCAGCACGTCGACGACGAGATACGCCACATGCCCGCCATCAGCGACGTTCTCCCCATCGGCACCACGCTCCCGCACCTGCGCGGATGCTACTTCTATTGCAAGGGCACGGGACGCCGTATGCGCGACCTTGCCCGATGGCCCATGCAGAACGGCTCTATCATCCGCATTCTCGATGATTGCGCCTCCTACGTCATCATCGCAGATGAGCCCGTCATGCCCACCAGCGAGTTGCCTTCGCACCTCTCCATGCACAACTACCTGATCGAGAGTGGCTCACGCTACAAGGCATCGCTCCACACCCATCCCATCGAACTCGTCGCCATGTCGCACAACAAGCAGATGCTTCAGAAGGACGTGATGACCCGTCTGCTCTGGTCGATGATTCCCGAAACCCTCGCCTTCGCACCTCTTGGTCTCGGCATCGTGCCCTACGAACTTCCTGGCTCCGTCCGCCTCGCCGAAGCCACGCTCCGTCAGATTCGCGACTACGACGTCGTGATGTGGGAGAAGCACGGCGTCTGTGCCGTCGGCCAGGACATCATGGACGCCTTCGACCAGGTCGATGTGCTCAACAAGGCCGCCAACATCTACATGTGCGCCAAGAGCATGGGCTTCACCCCCGACGGCATGACCGACGACGCCATGCGCGAAGTACAGGACGTGTTCAAGTTACCCAAGAAGCGTCCGTGCTGACTACGGGAATCTTCTTATTTTTGATTAGTACCAAAAAAAATCCAGTGCATTGGTACAACTGTACCAACGCAGTGGAACAATCATACCAGCGCAGTGAAATCCTTATACCACTGCGCTGGTATTTTGGCTATACTGCAGAAGGTTCCTTAATGCTCCCTTGCCTTTCGTCTATTGGGGCAAAAACACTTTGACATCGTGTTCTTTTTCTCGACTACGAATTTCACGAATTGTCTTTGTAGATAACAGCCTGTTAATTCGTGCAATTCGTGTAATTCGTAGTTTGTTATTATGTTGGGCTTTCATCGAATTTGCACCAGTTCGGCAAAAAAAAATAAAAGTTTTTTCCTTTTTTGCTCTCACTTGCGCAGATTTTTCGTAAATTTGCAGGCAATAAAAAAATTAACCGTAAAATTTTCTCTCATTAAGTATGGCTACTTCTTTTATTGCAGACAGGGTGGTGCAGGAGGGCTTGACCTTCGACGATGTGTTGCTCGTTCCCGCCTACAGTGAGGTGCTGCCTCGCGAGGTGTCGCTCACCACTCAATTTTCCCGTCACATCACGCTTCAGATTCCCTTTGTCACGGCCGCGATGGACACGGTGACCGAGTCGGCTATGGCCATTGCCATCGCTCGCGAAGGGGGCATTGGCGTCATCCACAAGAACATGTCGATCGAGGAGCAGGCGCGCCATGTCGCTACCGTGAAACGTGCGGAGAACGGCATGATCTATGCGCCCGTGACCATCCGTCGTGGTTCGACCGTCGGACAGGCCCTGGGCATGATGGCCGAGTTCCACATCGGTGGTATTCCCGTGGTGGACGACGAGAACCGTCTGGTGGGCATCGTGACCAACCGCGACCTGCGTTTCCAAACCGACCCTCGGCGTCTGATTGACGAGGTGATGACGAGCGAGAACCTCATCGTCACGCATCAGCAGACGAACTTGGAGCAGGCGGCTCAGATTCTGATGCAGCACAAGATTGAGAAGTTGCCCGTGGTCGATGCCGAGAACCATCTCATCGGACTTATTACTTATAAAGATATTACGAAGGCGAAGGACAAGCCGATGGCTTGCAAGGACGACAAGGGTCGTCTGCGCGTGGCGGCCGGTGTGGGTGTTACGCCTGACACGTATGACCGCATGAAGGCGCTGGTCGATGCCGGCGTCGATGCGCTGGTCATTGATACGGCACATGGTCATAGCCGTGGCGTCGTGGAGGCCGTGCGCAAAGCCAAGCAACTGTTCCCCGAAGTAGATATCGTATGCGGAAACATCGCCACGGGCGAGGCGGCTCGCTTGCTCGTTGAGGCGGGTGCAGATGCCGTGAAAGTGGGCATCGGTCCTGGTTCGATTTGTACGACACGTGTTGTGGCAGGCGTAGGTGTACCCCAACTCTCGGCCGTGTATGATGTGGCCAAAGCCCTTGAAGGTACAGGTGTTCCGCTCATTGCCGACGGTGGACTTCGCTATAGCGGCGATGTGGTCAAGGCGCTGGCGGCCGGTGGCACATGCGTGATGATCGGGTCGCTCGTGGCTGGAACGGAGGAGGCTCCAGGCGAAACCATCCTCTCGGGTGGACGTAAGTACAAGGCGTATCGTGGCATGGGAAGCCTCGAAGCGATGGAACACGGTTCGAAGGACCGCTATTTCCAGGGCGGCGTGACGGAGACGAAGAAACTCGTGCCCGAAGGTATTGCCGGACGTGTGCCCTACAAAGGTACGGTTCAGGAAGTCATCTACCAACTCATCGGTGGACTTCGTTCGGGTATGGGCTATTGCGGAGCCAAGGACATCGAGGCCCTTCATCACGCCCAGTTCACACGCATAACCTCGGCAGGTGTGCTCGAAAGCCATCCCCACGAGGTCATCATCACGAGCGAGGCTCCGAACTATAGCCGTCCGTCGTAAGGTGAAAGTCCCTCTAACTCCTCACCTCTTGACTCTCGACTCTTGACTCTTGACTCTCGACTCTCGACTCTCGACTCTTCCCACAAACACAAAGATGACGTTTGACGAACAATTAAGACAACGCATACTGATTCTGGATGGTGCCATGGGTACACGCATCCAAGCAATGGGCGTGGGCCACGAACATTTTCATCGTGGCTCCTTTGCCGCATGGCCGGTGTCGCTCGTTGGCAACAACGACGTGCTTTGCCTGACCGCTCCCGAAATCATCCAGACCATCCATCGGCTCTATGTCGAGGCGGGTGCCGACATCATCACCACCAACACGTTCTCGTCGAACCGCATCAGCCAGCATGAGTACCAGTGCGAGGAAGTGGCACGCGACATGGCCTTTGCCGGTGCTCGCATTGCCCGTGAGGTGGCCGACGAGGTGAAGGGGAAGAAGATTTGGGTGGCTGGTTCGATGGGACCTACCGCCAAGTCGCTGACTTTGGTGTCTGACATGAACCAACCTGCCGAACGCTCCGTCGATTTTGACCAGATGTCCGCGGCGTATGGCGAACAAGCCGAGGCGCTCCTCGACGGGGGTGCCGACGTTTTGTTGCTCGAAACTTGCTTCGATGCCTTGAACACTAAGGCCGCGCTCTATGCCATCACGTTGCTGGGCGAACGTCGGGGCAAAGTGATTCCCGTCATGGTGTCGGCAACCATCAACGACCGTAACGGACGTACGTTGACGGGACAGATGCTCGAGGCTTTCTATGTGAGCATCAGCCATTATCCAGGCCTTGTCAGTTTCGGGTTGAACTGCTCGTTCGGGGTGAAGGAACTACGCACTTTTGCCGAGCAATTGGCCGAGCGCGTACCCGTGGCCTTGAGCCTCCATCCCAACGCTGGTTTGCCCAACGAGATGGGCGAGTATGAAGAGTTGCCCGACGTGACGGCTCTCTACCTTCGCCAGATGGCCGAGGCGGGTCTTCTGAACATCGCCGGTGGTTGCTGTGGTACGGACGAGCGTCATATCCGTGCCATTAGCGAGGTGCTGCATGACTTGGTGCCACGTCGCATCCCAACTGAGTCAAACCACCGTCTATGGGTGTCGGGCTTGGAACCCGTGCTCATTGACCGTGAGCAGGCAAACTTTACCAACGTGGGCGAACGTACCAACGTGGCCGGTTCGCGCAAGTTTGCCCGATTGATTGCCGAAAAGAAATACGACGAGGCGCTTAGTGTGGCTCGTCAGCAGATAGAGGGTGGGGCACAGGTTATCGACATCAACATGGACGATGCCATGCTTGATAGTCGTACGGAGATGCAAACCTTCCTGCGCTACATTGCCAACGACCCCGCCGTCGGACGTAGTGCCTTGATGATTGACTCGAGCGACTGGGACACACTGGTCACGGGTCTGAAGAATGCGCAAGGCAAGTGCATCGTTAATTCCATCAGCCTCAAGAACGGAAAGGAGGACTTTGTGGCGAAGGCACGTGAATTGCATCGTCTGGGTGCCTCCGTCGTGGTGATGGCTTTCGACGAGGAAGGTCAGGCAACGACCTACGAACGCAAGATAGCCATTGCCCAACGTGCCTACAATCTGCTCACGGGCATCGGCTATCCTCCCGAAGACGTCATCCTCGATGTCAATATCTTGTCGATTGGTACAGGCATCAATGAGCATCGCGACTATGGACGTGACTTCATTCGTGCCGTGGCATGGATCAAGCAACATCTGCCCTATGCCAAGACCAGCGGCGGAGTGAGCAACCTTTCGTTTGCCTTTCGAGGAAACAATAAGGTGCGTGAAGCCATGCACTCGGCATTTCTCTACCATGCCATCCGTGCTGGACTTGACATGGCCATTGTCAATCCTTCCATGTTGCAACCTTACGACAACATCGACCCCCAGTTGCTCCGTGCCGTCGAAGATGTCATTCTCAACACCGACGAAGGTGCCACCGAACGCCTTGTCGAACTCGCCGCATCGATTCTTGACGAGAAATCGGACACGAACCCAACAGCCGAAAAGCCCGACACGTGGCGCAACAAGAGTGTGGAGGAGCGGCTGGCATACGCCTTGAGTCATGGTCAGAGCGAGCATCTGCCCGACGACGTACCCGAAGCCCTGCACCAGTATGGTGACAATCCCGTTCGAGTGATAGAAGAGCCGCTCATGCAGGCATTGGAACATGTGGGACAATTGTTTGGCGAAGGGAAAATGTTCCTGCCCCAGGTGGTCAAATCCGCGAAGGTGATGAAAGATGCCGTGGCTTTGCTCCAACCCTATATGCAGGCTGATGGAGGTGAGAAAACGCAGCGTCCCCTTGTCATCATCGCCACGGCCAACGGCGACGTCCACGACATCGGAAAGAACATCGTCGGGATTGTGCTGGGATGCAACGGCTTCGATGTCCACGACCTGGGTGTCATGGTGTCAGCCGACACCATCCTGGAAGCAACACGGCGTCTCAATCCTTGCCTGGTAGGCATCAGCGGATTGATTACCCCCTCATTGAAGGAGATGGAACTCCTGTGCCGCCTCTTCCAGCAACATGCGCTTCGTGTCCCCATCATCGTCGGAGGTGCCACCACCTCGGCCCTGCACACCGCCGTCAAACTCGCACCCCTCTACGACGGCCTTGTCGTTTATGGCGGAAACGCCTCGCAAACCTCCTTGCTCGCCAAGCGTCTGCTCATCTCTCCCGAAGAAACGGCCGCTCAAATTCGTACCGAGCAACAACAAATACGCGCTGCCTATCACGGGCACTCCGTTACGATTACACCTTATAAGGATATAAAAGACCCACAAGCGCCCTCTAACTCCCCCCGAAGGGGGAGGACTCCACTTCCAGCAAATGGAGATCATACTATTGGTTTTGATGTTCTCCCCCCTCGGGGGGAGTTAGAGGGGGCTTTTTCCCTTACCTCTCTCATCGACTGGCGTATGTTCCTCCTTTTCTGGGGATTCAAGGGCGAGACACTCCAGCAGCAACTCGTCAATCCAGAGGCTGAACGCACGCTCCGCGAAGGAAAGCAATGGCTGGCCGATGCCATCCGTGCCGACTGCATCTACCTGCGCGGTTTGCTCCAATTCGATGATGCCCGTCGCCGGGGCAATGACATCGTTCTCGACGATGGAACTGTGTACCCCATGTTGCGGAGCCAAAGCCCGAAGAACCACTACCTCTGCGTGGCCGACTGGTTCGACGAGCATACGCCCACACCCCTCGGCCAGTTCATCGTTGCCGCCCAACTGCGCCAGCAACCCACCGACGAAAGCGAGCGTCTGATGAGCCATGCCATCTGTGCCCGACTCGCCGAAGCCGCAGCCGAATATCTGAGTCAAGGCCGCTCTGCCCTTCGCCTCGCCTTCGGCTATGCCACCTGTCCCGACCATTCTCTCAAGCGCATCCTGTTCGACCGTCTGAAGGCTGAGCAGCGGCTCGGTGTCACCCTCACCGACCACTACTCCATCCAACCGTCCACCTCCATCTGCGGCCTGCTCATTCAGCATCCCGAAGCCCACTATTTCCCCGTAGGCATGATTGACCACGACCAACTCACCGACTATTGCCGACGACGCGGCATCACGGTCGAAGAAGGTGAACGCCTCTTGTCAAAATACATCGTTGAAAGTTAAGCGTCAAGCGTCAAGAGTCAAGGGTCTTTTGTCAGGAGCCGTCACGACTCTTGACTCACGACTCTCGACATAAATCATAAAGACTATGAAAGTAATAGATATTCTTCGCAACACAGAGAAACCTTTTGCAAGTTTCGAACTCGTTCCGCCCCTTAAGGGTAGCGATGTGAGCCGTCTCTACGATGCGCTCGACCCACTCATGCGGTTTCATCCACCCTTCATCAATGTCACTTGCCATCGTGACGAAATCGAATATGTGCCTAACCCCGACGGTACCTACACACGCATGACCCTTGCTCGCCGACCAGGCACCATCGCCATTGTCGCAGCCATCATGCGCCGCTATCCCGACTTGCAAATCGTGCCCCACGTCATCTGTGGCGGAGCCTCCTGTTCGCGAGTCGAGAGCGAACTGCTCGACCTCCATTTCCTCGGCATTCATAACGTCATGGCCTTGCGTGGCGATGCCCTTCCCGGACAACGCAATTTTCAACCCGAAGCCGACGGATTTACACACACCGACCAACTCGTTTCCATGATCGACCATCTCAACCACGGTCAATATCTCGATCCCACCGTCCGACATGGGCTCCCCACCGACTTTTGCGTGGGAGTGGCCGCCTATCCCGAGAAGCATTTCGAGGCCGCCAATCTCGATGCTGACATCTATAACCTGAAACGAAAGGTCGAAGCCGGCGCCGACTATATCGTCACCCAGATGTTCTTCGACAACGAACACTTCTACCGGTTCCGCGACCGAATCCAGCAGGCAGGCATCGACGTGCCCCTCATCCCAGGCCTCAAACCCCTGTCGTCCCAGCGTCAGATCGAACTCCTCCCACGCACCTTCCACATCGACCTGCCACCTGCGCTCGTCCGTCAGATGCGTGACACCGCCACACCCGACGATGCCTATCAACAAGGCATCGAATGGACCGTCGGTCAGAGCGAGGACCTGCTCCGCCACGGAGTTCCCGCCATCCACTACTACACCATGGCCAAAACCGATAATATCTGTCAAATCGTCAAGTCCGTGTTTTGAACCAAGCGATTTAGGTGTCTAAAAAAACAACCCCAGTTCACGAAAAACTGGGGTTGTTTTTTTGATATCTATTCGTATTGTTCCCTTACTTCTTGATAGCCGGTATGCGAATGACGGTGAAGGAGTAAGGCGGTTGTGTATAGGCGAATGGGGATGCAACGTCGAGTGTGCCTTCGACGGGTTGACAATCGCGGTCGGAGGGTTGTCCGGTGATGACGCTGGTGTGTGCCTTCTTGCTGTAGCCTTCGAGCGTGCCGAGGTCGATGTGGGTGTCGGCCGACAGGGATGTCAGGTTGACGAGTTTGATGATGAGGTCGCCTGTCTGCCCGTCGCGGACGATGCTGCTGCGCACACGCAAGGTGGCGTCGTGGTTGTCCTGACGGCGTAGGTTACCATTGTCGTCGCGCAAGACCTGCACGGCGAGATCGGAGGGTATGTACTGGCTACCGCTATTTTGTCCACAAAGCCGCTGGACATGATAGTTGACGGTGGGGAAGACGTCGGTGTTGTTGAAATAGATGAGGTCGGGATTCCACTGGGTATGCCCGTGCTTGGCAAGCAGAGGAGCATAGGAGGACATGACGACGACGTCGGCGTTGCGCTCGAGGTTGGTGACGTGGAGGGCTTCGGCAAGGGCGTTCTCGAGGGTGTTGCCGCGCGATGCCCATTCACCGAGATAGACTTTCGTGCCCTGACGATCGTATCGGTCGTAGAAGTTCTGATTGTGGATGTACCAACTAGGGCTGACGTAATAGTGCTCGTCAACAATGTCGATGTTGTGTCGGCGTGCGAGTTGCCAACCATATTCATAGTCAGAACCTTCGAAGAAAGGTCCGACGGTGCCTACGATAGTGATTTCGGGATGTGTGGCACGGATGCGCTCTTGGAGATAGAGGAAGCGTTCGGTGAAGACATCGCTGATGAGGTCTTCATTGCCTATGCCGAGGTATTTGAGCCCGAAGGGTTTGGGATGACCTGCGTCGGCACGCATCTTGGCCCACGATGAGGTCTTGGGGTCGCCATTGGCCCACTCAATGAGGTTGATGAGTTCCTGGGCATAGTCGTCCATGCGATTCCATGGCAATCCACCTTGTTGTCCGGCTCCGCCGCGTGAGGAGTTCTGGCAGGGAACACCTGCGGGAAGGACAGGCAGGGGTTGGGCACCGATGTCTTCGCAAAACTGGAAGTATTCGAAGAAACCAAGGCCCTTGGATTGGTGGTAGCCCCAGATGTTGCTTTGGCTCTCACGCTCCCATAGAGGTCCGATGGTAGTAACCCATCGGTACATGTTGTCAATGCCGTTGCCGTGGCTCAAGCATCCACCGGGGAAACGGACGAAGCGTGGGTGAAGGTCGGCAAGTGCCTGGGCAAGATCGGGACGAAGACCGTTCTTGCGGTGACGGAACGTGTTTTGCGGGAAGAGGCTGACGAAATCGACGGCGATACGTCCCGAGGTCTGTGGCTCGATGGAGAGTGTGGCATGGGTGGCATCGGCCGTAGGACGGAGAACGGCCTTTTGTTGTTTCCAGTCTTTGCCTGATGCGGTGAATGAGGTCTGCGCCAAGACTTTCTCGCCATCCAGCAGGCGGATGTTGAGTTTTTGCGCTTTCGAATCGAGATTCTTCAGGAACAAGGAAAGGTCGTATTTCTCACCTTTCTTCACCACGATGCCGTCGAAACCGTTGTTGCAGAGGGCAGCACCAGGTTGGGTGGTGTTGAGTATGGCATAGTGGGCGTTGTTGGCATGGATGGGTTGGTCGGTGGCAATCTCCCATGTGGTGCCATTGCCCTTCATCTCCCAGAAACTCTGGGCGTTCCATTCGCCACGGTCGAGGTGGTTGTACTCGAAGTCGCGGTTTTGAATGAGTTCGGCATAGAGTCCTCCATCGGCACTATAGTTGATGTCTTCGAAGAAGATGCCGATGAGGTCGGGCGATATGTCTTTGGCTTGGTCGGGATGGTAGGTGAGTGTAGCCTCGATGCCTTTGAAATTGCCGAAGCGTCGGGCATCGTCGCGGAGGGATTCGCCTTGCAGACGGTTGCGCTGGGCAGCATCGCCGACACGAGCAAAGAGGTTGTCAACCATGGTATAAGGTACACGGATGACATAGCCCTCGTAGGTGTGTCCGTCGATAACGGCTTTTTGTAGGTGACGTGCTGCCTGATAGGTGGCATCATCGACAAGTTCGGCATCGCTCCAGTGTTGGAAATCGGTGCTGGTGGTGCGGTAATAGTTGCCAGCCGAGGTTGTATAGACGACGCTGAACAAACCGTTTGACTTGGTCAGAACTGGTGCGGCCACATTTTCCGTATTGCTCATGTAGGGATAGTCCTGAGGTTTCCAAAGCCAGAGGTCGTGGGAACGTGTGGTGGCGAACTGGTTCGCACGGTTATTGAGGGCAAACACGGCATAAACCTCTGTTCCGTCGTAGTAGGTGCAGGGATTGAACATGCGCTTCTCGGCACCCCATGTGCCATAGTCGCTCTTGAAGAAGGAATGGTTGTCGCCGATGGGTACCCAGTAATGTCCGTCACTACTGTATGCCATCTTGAGTCCATCGATGGCGGGTCCTGTCTGATAGGTGAACACATAGACGGAATCAGGGTGGTTGGGGTTGTTGGCATGAATGGCCGTACTAGCTGCCAATAAAAGTGAAGCAGAGAGAAGGTGTTGTAGTTTCATATAAATATTTTGTTTTTTATCGATTTATTCAACCGTAAGAACAGATTTGGCATAGACACCAGCGGGATTGCTGACATAAGGACCACCCTGTGCATTGCCCGTGGAGACAGACACACGGTTCACACTGAAGTAAATGCGGTAGGCACCAGCCTCTTTGGGTGCTTTGAACTTGAACGTCGGAGCCTTCAGGTTTTCACCAATGAGTTCGCCGGTAGCAATGGTTTGCGAGGCTCCGCCGACACCGACCGCATTCACGGCATACACCATGCGGATGACGTCGCGTCCTTCGTACTTATAGGTGACGTTGCCCGTGATCTCTTCTTCGGGTGATACCTTGTATTTGTTGAGCGTGAACTCGTCGAAAACGGGAGGTTCGGCTCCTGTGGCATAATCGTCGTTGTCACAAGCCGTTAGGCAGAATAGTGCTGCCAGCGTAATAAGGGAAAATAATTTTTTCATAAGTTAAATGTATGTGTTGTTATAAGAGTGTGAGACAGGTCATGTTGCGACCCGTCTCGACACCTTCCCTGCGAGCGGAAAAGTAGTTCGTATCGCGGAAGGTGCAAATGTCAGAAACGTAGATGTTTTCTTTAAAAATTCCGCAATGCATGAGTTGCTGCTGGTTACAAAGTGGAAGGTTGATGTGCCACTTCTCCTTGTCTGGATTCTTGGTGTCGGGATAGCGTCTTGCAATGGAGTTCATGTCAAAACCATTGGAGTGGAAACGCTCATACACCTCGTCACCCACTTCGAAACTCTGTAATGAGATGCCCGGCCCGATGATGGCGCGGCAATCTTGTGCCTGTGTACAAAAGGTGTGCTGCATCTGAACAAAGGTTTTTTCAACGATGCGTTGTACCGTTCCTTTCCATCCGGCATGGATGTTGGCTGCTGCATGATGAGCGGTGTCGTAGATGATGACAGGGATGCAATCGGCCGTAGAGATGCAGAGTAGCGTGTGGGGCAGGGCGGTGATGACGGCATCGATGCCTTCCAGACATGCCGCGCGTTCCTCGGTTGGGAGTTGAAGAAAGGTGTCGTCGATGAGAAGACAATGGGTGTCATGCACCTGATGGGGAATGACAATGCGTTCGATGGGTATGCCGCTCAGGTCAACCAGAGGCTCGGGATGGGTGCGCCGTGCGTTCACTTCATGAGTTGTCGTGAAGGCACGAACCTTTTCACCGAGGTTGTACTCAAGCGTTTTCTTCTTCATCGTCAATGTAGTCAAAGTCTTCGTAATCTTCCACGTCGTCGAGGTCTTCCACCTCTTCCTCCGCCCAATCGAAGTCATCGTCTTCGCCTTCGTCTGCCATTTCGATGCGCAGGCGTGAAAAGTCCTTGTCCTGATGGACGATGGTTTCGGTTTGATGAATGGCGGCAATCTTGTTGCTTTCGCTATTCATCTCTTTCCAGAGCACGTCTTTCAGTTCCGACAATCCCATGCCGCTAACGGCCGAAATCCACACAATCGGAAGACCTTCGGGCAGCGTGTCGCGTAGCATGTCCATCAGTTCGTCGTCCAGCAGGTCGCACTTCGTGATGGCAAGCACACGTCCCTTGTCCAGCAGTTCTGGGTTGAACGTGGTCAGTACGTTGAGCAGGATTTCGTATTCTCGCTTGATGTCGTCCGTGTCGCCTGGTACCATGAACAGCAGAAGCGAGTTGCGCTCGATATGACGGAGAAAACGAAGTCCTAACCCTTTGCCTTCACTGGCACCTTCGATGATGCCAGGAATGTCAGCAATGACGAACGAACGTCCGTCACGATAGGGTACAATACCCAACGAGGGCTCGAGGGTCGTAAAGGGGTAGTTACCAATCTTGGGTTTGGCTGATGACAACGCCGACACCAATGTTGATTTTCCTGCATTGGGAAAACCGACCAATCCGACGTCGGCCAAGAGTTTCAGTTCCAGAATGACGGTCATCTCCTGCATCGGTTCGCCTGGTTGGGCATAGCGTGGAGCCTGATTGGTGGCCGTGGCAAAGTTGACATTGCCCAATCCGCCACGTCCTCCACGAAGCAAGATAACCTCCTGTCCATGTTCGGTGACGTCGCAGATGTACCGCCCCGTCTCGGCATTATACACGACCGTCCCGCAGGGTACCTCGATATAGGCATCGGCACCCTGTCGTCCTGTACTCTTGTTCTTGCCGCCGTTGCCGCCATGCTCAGCATGGATGTGACGGTCGTAACGTAGGTGGAGTAAGGTCCAGTAGTTACGATTTCCGCGCAAGATAACGTGTCCGCCACGCCCACCGTTGCCGCCGTCGGGACCTCCCTTCGGTTGATATTTGGCACGGTGCATGTGTGGCGAACCCTTTCCGCCCTTACCGCTTCGGCAGTAGATTTTGACGTAATCTATGAAATTGCTTTCTGGCATCAGTTCTCTGCTTCAATGCCTGCGAAGATTTCCTCGAGCATGAGGTCCTTCGAACCTTTCCAAGTGAAGGTATGGCGAATGCCTTCCTTCTCAAACCACTGTGCCAGCGGTTCTGTCTTGGCATGATAGACCTCAAAGCGCTTTTTGATGGTTTCTTCGTTGTCGTCGGCACGTCCTTCTATTTCGGCACGACGTAGCAGGCGTGTCATCAGCGTTTCTTCATCTACTACAAGTTCAATCATCATACCCATGTTGTGACCACGCTCGGCCAGCATCTGCTTCAGCGCCTCGGCTTGGGCGATGGTGCGTGGGAAACCGTCGAAGATGACGCCACGTCCCGGTTCGTTCGAGTCATAAACCTTGGCGAGGATGTCAATCATCAGTTCGTCGGGGATGAGTTGTCCTTGGTCGATGTAGCCTTTGGCCACCTTGCCCAGTTCCGTACCGTTCTTAATCTCATTGCGGAGCACGTCACCTGTCGAGATGTGTCCCATGTTGTAGCGGCGCTTGATTTCGTCGCTGTAGGTGCCCTTACCTGAACCAGGTGCACCAAAAATGATGATATTCTTCATAATGATATGATCATGTCAAATGTTTCGTTTCAAAACAGTTTTAACTTTTCTCCCTATGGGGGAGAGGCTTCAGTCCTCGACCACCGTGTAGATGTCCTTGTAGTTACGTCCCATGCCGTTGTAGTCAAGGCCGTAACCAACGATGAAGGCGTTGGGAATCTCCATGGCGCAGTAATCTACCTTGAGCGGAGCCGTGAGACATTCTGGTTTCTGCAGGAACGAGCATATCTTCACGCTCTTGGCACCCTTGTTGAAGAATTGCGGCAAGAGGTTGTACATTGTGTTGCCCGTATCGACGATGTCCTCGACGATGATGACGTCACGAGCCTGAATATTGGCGTTTACGCCAATGAGTTCGCGCAGCACACCTGTGCTCTGCATTCCTTCGTAACTGGAGAATTTGGCGAAGAGGATTTCGGGCTGGAACGTGAGTTCGCGCACCAGGTCGGCGGCGAACATGAAGGCGCCGTTGAGGATGCACACCATCACGGGGTTTTTGCCGGCATAGTCCTCGTTCAGACGTGCGGCCACTTGCTTTACTTTCTCTTGGATTAACTCGTTAGAGTAAGACAACTCGAAGTTGCGGTCCAAAATCTTAATCATACACTTTGTGGAATTAGAAAACATATTTGGGTACAAAGTTACGATTTAGTGAGCGAAAAACCAAATTTACTTGAGTTTTTCCGAGCGTGAGTATCTTCGGCGAAGCCAAAGATACGATTTAGTGAGCGAAAGGACCCCAAATAGTGCTCTGATGAACCGAAAAACGTACCGCAGTATGTCTAAAGTTGTACTGCGGTGTGACTAGGGCTGAACTGTGGTGCAAATAATGTTATACTGCGGTGCATTTAAAAATAAACACCCACCCAAAAAAGTTTTTGTAAAATGACTAAATATAGCATCATTTTTGTGCAATAAAACGGACGGGTGTGCGTTAAAATGTTAGACTACGAATTACACGCATTATTCTAACCATGATAAACAACAATTGTTATTGTGTCATTTTGGCTGGTGGCATTGGCTCTCGTCTTTGGCCATCAAGCCGTCAGCAATACCCGAAGCAGTTCATTGATTTTCTGGGCAATGGTGAAACGCTGTTGCAATCAACCTACAATCGTTTTTCCCAATTTATCCATCCCGACCATATCATCGTGATGTCACATCAGCAGTATGCGCCATTTGTTCGTGAGCAGTTGCCCGATCTTCCCGAAGCCAACTTGTTGCTCGAACCGATGCGCCGAAATACTGTGCCGAGTGTGTCATGGGCAAGCATAGAGATTGTGCGACGCAATCCGCAGGCACGTATGGTGGTGACTCCGAGCGACCAGATGATTCGCGACGGCGAGAGGTTCGAACGCGACATCGTGAGGGGAATGGATTATGTGGCCCATCACGACCGTATGCTGTCTCTGGGCATCTCACCCTCTCGACCTGCCACCAACTATGGTTACATTCAGATGGGCGAGGGACAAGAAACGGACATTTTCCAAGTGCAGTCGTTCAGCGAGAAACCTGGGGAAGAGTTTGCCCAGATGTTTCTTGAAAGTCACGAGTTTCTCTGGAATACAGGCCTTTTCATCGCTCAGCCGGCACGATTCCTGAAACGTGTGGAAGAACTTGCCAAGTCTTTTGTAGGCATGTTGGAAGATGCCGAGTCGGAATTGCAACAGGGTGGTGATGCCATGACAATCGTGGCAGATTCATTTGCCAAATGTCCAAATGTCAGCCTCGAACAGGGCATCCTTGAGAAGACAGATGGAGTGGATGTCATGTTGTGCCATTTCGGATGGAGCGACATCGGTACGTGGGAGGCGCTCTACGATGCGTTGCCCAAGAATCAGGCGGGCAATGTGGTCGTGGCACCTCAGGCGATGCTCTACGACTGCAAGGATTGCATCGTCAAGTTGCCGGCGGGCAAGGTGGCCGTGGTGCAGGGACTTGACGACTATATGATTATCGAGGAAGGTAGCGTGTTGGTTATCTGCAAGAAGGATGACCAGAGCGCCATCCGAAAGTTTGTAAACGACGTGCAGATGAACATCGGCGAGGATTTCGTATAGGCTTATAGCAACCATTTCAGTTCTTCTTCCAAATCTTGTATTTGCTCGCTGCGCTTCACGATTTCGTTGTCGCGGTTAATAAGGAAGAAGGTAGGTAAATCGCGTACAGCATACGAAGATGTGGCATGTCCGTCGGTTTCATGAACGCAAATCCACGGCAGGCTTTCGCACGAAAATTTCCAAAAGTGAATATCGTCGTCGAGCGATATCTGGTAAATTTCCAAACCACGTTCATGATATTTGTTATATAGTTCGCGCATAACACGTGTGCGACGTGCAGACTCTTTGGCGCCGTACATGGTGAAGTCAAGCAGGACAACCTGTCCACGAAGGTCGGACAGACGGCGCAACGTGCTATTGATGTCTGGCAGTTCGACATCGATAATGCCCGTCTCTGTGATTTTGTCTTCGTCGATGATGATTTCACGTGAGGTGGGCGGAGCGGTATTCTCCATACCTTTGATGGCCATGTTGCAGAGTTGAATGGTGCGGTCGGCATCGGGCCATCGTCCATCCCATGCCGTGGCAACCGAAGCATAGCACTTCACATCGTCGCGGTCGCTGATGGGGTCGAATAGGCGGAAGGTCGAATAGCGGTAGGTGAGCGACTGGCATACGGCAAAGTAGGCACTAGCACGCTCGGGATGCTGGTAGATGTAGTCGCGCTTCATCTGCTCCTTGTATTGGGTGATGAGCGAGTGGATGGTGTCATAATTTTCACCAAGGATGACCTCGTCAAACTCAAGTTTTCGAATCTTTTCCTGCAATTGCTTTTGGGCAAGGCTGATCGCGACGATGTCCTGAGCCGATTCGGAACCGCTGACGCTGCAAGCCTTCACCATATCGGGCATCGACGTTTTGAACGTCAGAGTCTCGGTCGAATCGATAGAGAAATGAATGCGCTGCCGACCGATGCGTAGGGCATAGAATTCGGGGTTATCTACTGTCTTTTCTGCTGACAGATGAAAAACTCCGTCGGCGTTCAGACGTACAGAATCCAAGCGTTCAACACCTTCGAGGGTAATGGCTTCGAGGTAAAGTATCGAATCTTGTGCGCCGTCAATCGTTCCTTCTACGATGAAACGCGGACTTTGATGGCATGCAGTCAGGCAAAGTATGGCTGCTGAAAGGGTAAGAAATTTCTTCATAATGTTATAATTCCAGTGCAAAGTTACGAAAACTCGTTGACATTTAAGAATTTTCAATTCTCAATTTTCAATTCTCAATTATTTGTCGTACCTTTGCAGTCCGAATTCAAGTAACAGCTATAATTATACTACAAAATGAACATTACATTTCAGACTTCCGACAAGCTCAACGGTCAGATTACCGCAGTGGTTGAGCCTGCCGACTATCAAGAGAATCTCGCAAAATCGATCAAGGATTACAGCAAACGTGTGAATCTGCCAGGTTTCCGTCCTGGCAAAGTCCCTGCAGGACTTATCAAGAAGCAGTTTGGCCAGAGCTTGCTGGCAGAAGAGGTGAACAAACTGTTGCAGGAAAAACTGTACGACTATATTCGCGACGAGAAAATCAACATGCTCGGCGAACCTCTGCCCGTTGTTGATAACAACAAGAATACTTTCATGGATGGTGATACCTTCACTTTTACATTTGATATCGCCATTGCTCCCGAAATCAAGGTCAGCCTGACCAAGAAGGACAAGGTCGATTACTACAACGTCGTTGTCAGCGACGAGATGGTGCAGAATCAAGTTCAGATGTACCGTCAGCGTGGTGGCAGTTATGAGAAGGTGGAATCGTATGAGGAGAATGACATGATTAAGGGTGTCATCACCGAACTTGACGAGAAAGGTAATGCACTGGAAGGCGGCGTGACGGCCGAAGGTGTGGTGATGCTGCCGAAGTATTTCCGTGGAGACGACGAGCAGAAGAAACTGTTCGAGGGTGCCAAGGTGAACGACGTGATTCGCTTCAACCCCGCCAAGGCTTACGACAATAGCGAAGCCGAACTGGCCAGCCTGCTGAAGGTGGAAAAGGAGAAGGCTCTGGAGCACAAGGGTGACTTCAACTTCCAAATCACCGGAATCACTCGCTACATGCCAGGTCCGCTCAATCAGGAACTTTTCGACCAGGTCTTCCCCAAAGGCACAGTGACCACGGCTGAGGAATTTGCTGCCAAGATTAAGGAACAAATTGAGAATCAGTTCAAGAAAGATGCCGACTATCGCTTCCTGCTCGACCTGCGCAAGCATGTCACCGAGAAGGTGGGTAAGTTGGAATTCCCTGACGAAAAACTGAAACGCATCATGCTCGCCAACGCCAAAGGCGACGAGAAGAAGGTTGAGGACAACTACGACAAGAGCGTGGAAGAACTGACCTGGCATCTCATCAAGGAGCAACTTGTCGAGATGACTGGCGTGAAGGTCGAGGACAATGACGTGCTCGAAATGGCCAAGGAAGTGACGCGCATGCAGTTTGCACAGTATGGCATGCTGAACATTCCTGACGAGTATATTGACAACTCAGTGAAGGAAATGCTCAAGAAGCGTGAAACGGTGGACAACCTCATCGACCGCTGCGTAGAAGTGAAATTGGGCACAGCGCTCAAGGAAAAGATTACCCTGAACGAAAAGAGTGTCACGGCCGAGGAATTCAACAAACTGTTTGAATAATGCATAATTCGTAATGCTTAATGCATAATATAACAAAAGCGCCCGAGACTCATCTCCGAGTCCCGGGCGCTTTTTTCGGCCATTCTTAATTATGCATTATGCATTCATCATTTTGCATATAGCTGCTAAAGCATTTATCTAACACATCCAACGATTTCCTGGAGTGACGTGCATTGATGACGGTCGAGCCATTCATTAATGCCTCGGGCAATGCGCACACTTGCAGTCGGGTCGATGAAGTTGGCGGTGCCTACCTCGATGGCTGAGGCTCCGGCCATGAAAAATTCAATGGCATCTTCGGCAGTCATAATACCACCTAATCCGATAACTGGAATCTTGACAGCACGAGCCACCTGCCAGACACAGCGCACGGCTACAGGACGGATGGCAGGTCCGCTCAGTCCACCAGTTCCAATAGAGAGACGAGAACAGCGATGATCAATGTCGATGGCCATGCCCATGAGCGTATTGATGAGTGACACGGCATCGGCTCCGGCATCTTCGACGGCCAAAGCGATGTCGGCGATATTGGTTACATTGGGTGAAAGTTTGACGATGAACGTTTTGTGATAAACCTTGCGGACGGCTTTGACCACACTTTGCGCTCCTTCGCATGTAACGCCGAATGCCATACCGCCTTGCTTTACATTCGGACAGGATATGTTGAGTTCGATGGCTGGGATGTTATCGAGAGCATCGATGCGTGCAGCACATTCAGCATAGTCCTCGATGGTCGAACCTGAGACGTTAACAATGATGTTGGTCGGCAGGTCCTTAATGTCGGGATAGATGTGCTGGCAAAAGTAGTCGACGCCTTTGTTTTGCAATCCTACGCAATTGAGCATGCCGCTGGGAGTCTCAGCCATACGGGGATAGTCGTTGCCTTCGCGAGGATGAAGGGTTGTGCCCTTGACGATGATGCCTCCGAGAACAGCTAGGTCAATCAGTTCGGCAAACTCGGTACCATAACCAAAGGTACCCGATGCGGTGAGTACGGGGTTGCGCAAAGAAAGCCCTGCAATTTGTGTGGTGAGATTTGCCATATTACCAAGTTAAGTCGTTGATGTTGAACACTGGTCCTTCTTTGCAAACACAGACGTTGCCACGGACGGTCTTTTCGACACAGCAAAGGCATGCACCCAGTCCGCAAGCCATGAGGTTCTCGAGTGAAACTTCGCATGGAACTTCTTTCTGTCGTGCATATTTGGCCACTGCTTGCATCATGGGTTTAGGACCGCAGACACTGATGCGGTCGAAGGATGCGTTTTGTAAAATACTGTGTTGAGTGACGAATCCTTTTTCACCCATACTGCCATCCTCCGTTGTGATATAAACCTCGCCATATCGCTGAAATTGCGACAACTGAAGCAAATCTTCTTGCGTACGTGCGCCTAATAAATAAATAGGTGTAGCATGATGGGTGCTCAAGTATTTTCCATATTCAAGCAGAGGGGCCACGCCTACACCACCACCGACAAGCAGGACACGTTCGCCCTCTTTCTGCACATGACTAAACCCATTGCCGAGTGGCATGAGTACATTGAGCGTGTCACCAGTTTTCAGTTGTGCCAACGCCCGTGTACCGTCACCCACCGTCTGCACCAGCAGCCACAGTTCGTTTGTCTCGTGGTCCACGAAATGGATAGAGATGGGACGTCGTAGAAAAGTCGTAGGACTGCCGTCAACCCTTACCTCCACAAACTGACCAGGATGGCAGTCGGGTAGGGGATTTGCTGGGTCGGTGAGATGTAACAGCACGTTGCGAGGGTTGAGGCGTTCGTTGCTGACGACAGTGAGGTCGAGGAGTTTTTTCATAATCATCAAATGTCAAATGTTCCATGCAGCAGGATTGCATTCTGCTTCAATCCGCTTTTCGGTGTTGTCGTCCAGTTGATAGAAGAAGTCAATGCCTGTGATGCGTTCCACTTCATCAACACAGACGGCAAACGTTCGCATAGGTTTATTCGTACCACGATTAGGGTAGATAAAACCGATGGTTTTAGGGATGCGTCCATTCATCAGGACAACCTTGAAGAAACGGTCAGGTACAGCCACGCGATGACCACGCCGTCCGATACGTTGCGGATTCTTCGTGTCGAAGATGGGACCGCATGCGATGGCAACAGCACCGTAATTTTTGGCCCAGCGGCGGCATTCCTGTTCAAGGTCGTTCCATGCACCTGTGTTCAGTGTATGCGATTGCGGACACATATTCGTCATGAGGAAGCAGTCTTCCATTGCTTGCCGAGAGTGCTTGTTGTCACCCGACGGACACATGTGGCCGCGGTCGTAACGAGAATTGTAATAGTCCTGTGTCTCAATACGCTGCTGTGCGGGAATGGTTGGGTCACCATTGAACTCGTCCTTACGCTTCACATTGTGTCCTTTGGCACGATTTGCACTCAGGTACCAGGCTACGTAGTTAGGACAGTTGGTCTCAGGATTGAACGAAATGACGAAGTCCGTTTTCTGCAAGATGCGTTCAGGTCGGTCCTTCAATCGCATCGGCATTTCCATCTTGATGACAGCACGCTTTTTCGGTTCGTATTTGCGGGTTTGCCCGAATGCCCATGACCAAAGCAAGTTCATGAGCACAACGGCTACCACAAGCACTATGCTGACAATGAGCACATACTTCGGACTCCTTTTAGGTATGTTCTCTTCCATCTGAAGACAAATTTTCTGCAAAGATAAAAAAAGTTGCTCTTTTTTTGCGCATGTCTCACAAAAAAGTATTACCTTTGCACCGCTTTTAAAGAAAAAAGCCGAATTGTTGGAGCAGCGAGTGCAAAGCCAAACTTGTTTGAACTTTTCCGAGTCGTGACAACAATCTGTCAAAAAAACATTTTATGCCGAATTGGCTCAGTTGGTAGAGCAACGCATTCGTAATGCGTGGGTCGGCGGTTCGAGTCCGCCATTCGGCTCTTCTTACTTGAAGGGATGAACGTGAAGTTCACCCCTTCTTTTTTTTGTGAAGAGTCATGTCCTTTGCCCATTATGTGTTATGCATTCATGTGGGATTGTTTTGTAAATTCACAAGTAATTGCAGCACAGAGTTTTACGCAACACCCTTAAAGTTGAAAGGTACAAAAAAGTGCAATCACGAAAAAGGGCAAATAGTAGAGTTTTACAGAGTAAAACCAACCGTCATAAGTGAGAAAGATTTAACAATTCATTAAGATTATTTAACTTTCAATTTTGAGGCATTTTTGCCGTTTGCCAAGTCTGGTTGACAGTGAAAAGCAAAGTGGTTAGATTATCTCCGTTTTGGGTAATTGGTGTTTCGTGGAATCTTCATAATTTTGCACCCAGATTTCACAACGTATAAAAACAAAGGTATTATGGACAAGAAGATTATTTTGGTAACGGGTGCATCGAGCGGCATTGGTCGCGCTACGGCGCTGGAACTGGCTCAGCAGGGCCACACATTGATTATTCATGGCAGAGACGTAAAGAAGACGAAGGAGGTATGTGACGAGATTATCGCTACGACGGGCAACAACGACGTGGAGATGCTGACGGCCGACCTCTCGCTGATGACGGAGGTGAAGGCGTTTGCCGACAAGGTGGCGCAGAAATACGACCATCTGGACGTGCTCATCAACAATGCCGGCGGACAGTTTGGCGAGACACGCGAGGTGACCGCCGAGGGCCACGAGAAAACCTTCGCCATCAACACGTTGGCACCGTACTTGCTGACACGTCGGCTGTTACCGCTGTTGGAGAAGAGCCCGGCGGCAAGGGTCGTGACGGTATCGTCGGCAGCCTACCAGCAGGGCGGCGAGGTTGACTGGAAGGACATAGAGTTTGAGAAGAAATACTCGCTCACAAGGTCATACGGACAGTCGAAGCGCTACGTGTGGTGGCTCATGCGAGAGTTTGCCGTTGACTTGGAAAAGCGTAACATAAAGAATATCACCGTCAACACTTGCGAGCCTGGCTCGGCTCAGACGAACCTCGCCCGCGTGTCCAAAAAAGAACTGTGGTTCCGCATTCTGATGTTCCTCTGGAAACCGATGATGTGGAGCGTTGAGAAGGCTGCAGCCACGAGCATCTGGCTCGCTACATCGCAGGACGTGGAGGGCAAGACGGGCGGATTCTACGGCAACAAGCGTGCGCTGAAAGTGAAGCATAAGTTCATCTCGGCAGAGAGCCAGAAGAAGATCTGGGACTACTGCGAACAGACCTGCAAGCAATTTCTGGGGTAAGAGAAAGACTATTATGACGTATAAAATTGTTTTTTTCACTTTATTGGTTATAGTCCTTATCATAAGCGGAGTTTTTGCGCCAAGAATTATCAAGGGGCTACAACTCAAGCAAGAGAGGAATGATGTGTATGCCATTCAGAATGTACAGACAGGTCGCTGCTTGCGTCCGTATAATGCCGGTTTTCATGATGACAATCATGTTATTCTATACGACCATCATAACTGGGAGTGTATAACGTGGCATCTCATCGCACTTGGTGCCGAGACATTTCTGTTTGAAAACCTCTACACAGAAAAGACCTTTGAACCAGATGGCGAACCAAAAGAAGGTGTAAATCTGCATCAGAGGCCATTAAGCGATAACGCGTTGCAAAGATGGGAACTGCTAAAACAAGCGAGTGGCGAATATCTGATACGACTGAAATGGACTGACTTGTATCTTACTGCGGGGGCGGATGACCAGAATTCACCAGTAGTTCTGAGGCACTTGCAAGATTCCAAATCACAATTTTGGAGGTTACTTCAGCAAAAACCCATCGTTTGATTTGTATTATCAAATAATCTTTCGTATCTTGGCACCCGCATGGACAATGTAATTCGCATCAACACCATCGAGGACTATACTGACATGTTCGGATGTCCCGCTGCCCGTCATCCGCTGATGAGCCTCTGCCGACTGGCCGATGTGGGTGACTTCGTGTCGCCCGGTCAACCCGTAGAGCTGAACCTCTACACCGTGGTTATTAAGGACGGCAACACCTGCACGGGCCACTACGGCTGGCACGAGTATGACTTCCGTCGCGGAGCCCTCTCGTTCTTCGCCCCCGGTCAGCTGCACTGGTATGGCGATGCCCGTGGCGACTCCTCGCGCTGGGGTTGGATGCTGGCATTTCATCCCGACTTTGTGCGCCGCCATGCCCTGGGAGGTCGCATCCAGAGCCTGCGGTTCTTCAGCTATGAGGTCAACGAGGCTCTGCACATCAGCGATGCTGAACGGCAGACCATTGAGAGCCTGATGGAGAACCTGGAGCGCGAGTACCAGCGCGACATCGACGAGCATACACAGGCCATCATCGTCTCGCTCATCGACGTGCTGATGAACTACGCCGAGCGGTTCTACACCCGCCAGTTCCGCACCCGCCAGAGTGTGGAGCCAGACATACTGCAGCGTGTCCGCGAGGCCATCGAGCAGCACTATGCCCAGCGTGGAATCGTCCCCATCGTCACCCCTCGCCACATTGCCGAGCGTCTGAACATGTCAACCCACTATCTGGCCGACTACCTGCGCACGCAGACGGGGCAGAACACCCAGCAGCACATACATGCCTACCTCATCGACCGCGCCAAGCATCTGCTGCTCACCACCGACAGCTCCGCCAGCGATATTGCCTATCAGTTAGGCTTCGAATACCCCCAGCACTTCACCCGCCTCTTCAAGCGCAAGACCGGCATGACCCCGATGGAGTTCCGCAAGGTGGGGTGAGTATCATTTTGTGGTGCTGTAGAATCATCTTTGATGGCGTTAGTATTAAGCCATTAAGCTAATTGAAAAACGAACTTCCTTAAAAGCAAAAAACAAGGTTCTTGTACCTCTATTGTATCTCGGACGCTCCAAGTGTCTGGGATTCAATGGCTGTTGATAATTCAAAGTCAACTATGAACAGAATTTATGATTGTCAATTGTACCAATAATTATGTGTCGCCAGACAAGTAATCTTTGGTTCATATTAATTGAAAAAGGTAGGGAAAAGAAAGGATGAGGTAACACTTTGAGGCAAAAAGGGGATTTCTTAGGCTGCTTTTATTCTAAAAGCTGGTCCTCACCGCTTTTTTCTTCAAAAAAGTTTGGCTATTCAAAATAAAAGCAGTACCTTTGCGCCACGAGAACCCGCCAAGCCTCTTCACAATGCTTAAATCGGCGGGTCGTTTTGTTTTATTATGGCACATTATACAAAGACATACTCATCACCAGCTCAACTGGTGACATTGCTACAATCTCGTGGACTCCACGTTGAGAATGTTGCACGTACGGAGAACTATCTCCGCCACATCGGCTATTACAGATTTAGTGCTTATCTCTATCCTCTTTTGACAACACCGAAGGAAAATCATGTTTTCAAACCAGGAGCTACTTTCAATCAAGCCTTGGACATGTATCGCTTCGACAGGCATCTTCGCCTGCTGATGTTCAACGAGATTGAGAAGATTGAGATAGCCGTCCGTAGTGCCATTGTCAACATAACGAGCCGTGAAACAGGGAATCCATTTTGGATGACCGACCCGACGTGCTTCTATGATGTCAACACCTTTACGAAGACAAAACAGCTCATTGATACAGAACTTGCCAAGTCGCGCGAAGATTTCATTGAACATTTCCGCAACACTTATTCTGACCCATACCCCCCCTCTTGGATGTTGGCTGAGATACTTCCATTAGGTGTGCTGACAAGGATATACGATAACATCAGGAGCAACCAGATTCGAAAGAAGATAGCACAAGAGTTCTCCCTGGGAGTGCCAGTCTTTAACTCATGGATGACGATTATCACTGTTGCCAGAAACAACTGCGGTCATCACGCTCGCGTATGGAACCGTACATTTGCTTTGAGGGTTTTGACTCAGCGACGTATGGCGCGTCCTTGGATCGTAATTCCAGTCAACCAAAAGAAAGCCTATTTCAGTCTCTGTATCATTAAATACTTCCTTGACATCATTTCGCCGAACAACGACATGAAGTAAAAGATTGATGCACTTCATGCAGACTACCCGTCCATTCACATCAACGCAATGGGCTTCCCTCGTGGTTGGGAGAGCGAACCGCTGTGGCGATGATTCGCCAATTGTAAGAACATAGCAATTATAGTAGTGAGTATATGGCACAGATAGACGATTTCTTTATGTACGAGAACCGCGTGGAGGGCATCACCGATGCCGACTACCAGCGGGTGCAGCCTTACGTGGAGGCGGCACAGGCTTTCGCGCAGACCACCTACCAGAGCATCTACATCATCGACTACTTCCTCAAGAACTTCCTCTACGTCTCAGACAATCCACTTTTCCTATGTGGAAGAACTGCAGAGGAGGTGAAGCAGATGGGCTACGGGTTCTATCTAAATTATGTTCCCGAAGAGGAAGTGCCAATGTTGCTGGAATTGAATCGTTCAGGTTTTCGTGCTTTCTATGACCAGCCAATAGAAAAACGCCGATTGTGTATGATGTCGTATGATTTTCATATAGAGAACGAGGGTCGTAAGAAACTAATCAATCACAAGATTACACCACTTGTCATGACTAATGACGGGCGCGTATGGTTGGCACTTTGCACAATTTCCTTATCTGCTCATAGGGATGCTGGACATATCCAAATGCGTATGCTTGGACAAAGTTACTATTGGGAATACTCTCTTGATGGTCATCGCTGGAAACAATGTGACCTCATTATTCTAAAGCCAGAGGAAAAACAAGTATTGGCCTTGGCTGCAAGAGGCAACTCTATACATGACATCAGCGAACAAATGTATCGTTCTGTTGATACGATTAAACTTTACCGGCGAAATCTCTTTGAGAAACTAAATGTGACGAGTATAACAGAGGCTGTTGCTTTTGCTTCCAACTACGGCCTTTTGTAAACTCTTCAATTATAAAGCGTCATTCTTCTACTACACAAAAGGGTAGTTATTGCCTATAGAAAAGCAGAACTACACTTTTGTGTTATATTTGGTTGTAGTCTTTTCATTTATTTTGCAGCAAAAATCGCAAATAAAATCGCAAGGATATGAAAAGACTGATTCTATTTTCCATGATGTGTCTCGTGGCGATAGCCTCGACAGCACAGGACATCAGCGGCAGGGTGATTGACGAACAGGCCCAGCCGATGCCATTTGCCAATGTTGTGCTCGTCAATCGCGCCGACTCCGCTTTTATCGCAGGAGCCATTACCAAAGACGACGGAACTTTCTGCATCAGCGCCGACAAACAAGACGGTCTGCTGAAAGTGTCGAGGGTAGGTTATATAATAAAGTATCTCGACGCACGGCAGGGTAACATGGGTGACATTCAGATGCAGCCTGACACACAGATGCTGGGTGAGGTCGTGGTGAAAGGTCATGTCCCCCAGTTCCAAATGGGCAGCGAGGGATTCGTGACAAACGTCACAAACACACCGCTCAGCCAGATAGGTACTGCCGACGATGTGCTGAAACACGTGCCTGGCATCATAGCCAAGGATGGAGTTTACGAAGTCTTCGGAAAAGGCTCGCCCATCATTTACATTAATGGCAGAAAGATGCGCAATAAAAAAGAACTGGAACAATTGAAATCCACTGACATCAAGAGCGTAGAGCTTATCACCAATCCTGGTGCAAAGTATGATGCAACCGTGGGAGCCATCGTAAAGATTCAGACTATTCGTAGGGCTGGCGATGGTTTCAGCATAGACACGTGGGGACGCTGGCGACAGGGGCGCAAAGCCCAGGAGTCCGCCTCGCTTGACATGAATTATCGTCACAATGGACTTGACATCTTTACCTCTCTATGGGTCAGCAAAGGGAAGTATCTGCAACAGTCGGCACTCACGCAAGAAGTACAGAGCGATACGCTATGGCAGCAAAAGAATGAGATGCAGACGGATATTGTCAACCGTGAATATAGCATTGAAGGCGGTTTCAACTACATGCTGAACGAGCATCACAGTTTCGGTATGAAGTACGAGGTGACATTACCATCCACTTCTGATGAAATGACCGTACTGACAAGCGATGTAATGGCAAACGGCCAATTCTACGACAAATGGAAAAACCTGACCAACAAGCAGACCAAGGGAATTGCAGGTCATAAAATGAATGCTTATTATTTAGGCAAGATTGGAAAGCTGGACGTTGACTGGAACTTTGACTATCTGCGCAGTGGCTACAACGAACAAAGTAAGATTGAAGAGACTTGCCAAATACAAGACAATCGCCTGATTGATGCCGAGAACAGGGTGAGAAATAATATGTTCGCAACGAAACTCACGATGACCTATCCTCTGTTTGGAGGTTCTCTGGACTTTGGCGCAGAATATATCAATACTGACCGACAGGATGACTATGCGAATCCGCAGAACTTTGTCGCCTCCAATTACAGCACACTGAAAGAGCAAAGCATCAGCCCCTATGTGGAATATTCCAAGATGTTACCCAAGATTGGTATGTTGCGGGCCGGGCTTCGCTATGAACACGTGAAGTTCGACTATTATGAAAGTGACAACCTCGTGGAAGAGCAGAGCCGCAGTTATGGGAATCTCTATCCGTCCCTCTCCTTTGCTACACGTCTTGGCAAGGTACAGGCACAGATAGCCTATTCTGCCAAGACCACACGCCCCACTTACCGCCAGTTGAGCAACGACGTGTTCTATGTTAATCGTTACGGCATGCAGCGGGGTAATCCATTGCTTGACAATTCCATCATCCACAACATCTCCATTCAAGGAATGTGGAAGTTCCTGCAATTCTCGGTCAGCTATTCTGACGAACGTGGAAGAATTATGCACTGGATGGAACAGATTGACAACTCAAACATAACGCTTGTAACATACAAGAATATTCACAGTCTGAAATGGATTGTACCTTATGTGACCGCTTCACCTACTTTTGGCATTTGGCACCCGCAATTATCTGTAGGCATGCGCAAGCAATGGCTCACAATGCAAACGACAGCAGGAGACATCACACTTGGCAAGCCGATGCTGATAGTTCAAGCCAGCAATACTTTTGCCTTCAACAAGACGCTGACAGGTGAAGTAGATTTCAGATATCAAGGTCCAGGTCATTATCAGAACATCTATTTGGACTACCACCAGACCGTTCTTAACGTTAGTTTAGTCAAAACCTTCTTCCACGACCGGCTGAGTATCAAGTTGGCTGGTGAGGATTTGCTTGACCGCAGCCGTGATGGGAACAGGGTTTATAATCAACAGGTGCAACTCTATCAGGGGAATTACTACGACCGACGCCGTTTCGTAGTCACTCTTCGCTACAAGTTCAACACCACCCGCTCAAAGTACAAAGGCGAGGGTGCAGGTAACGCAGAAAAGAACCGCTTCTAAACCGCAACAACTATGCAGAATAACTTTAAATACATAAATCTCTCATGGGCCGTGGTGGGCATTTGTGAGAATCCCCACCAGCCCCTTTCGTCCTGCATCCCCAGCATCGAGGAGGATAAGGCCGCAGCCGTGGAGCATTACGTCATCGGCTACATGGCCTTCTGGCACATCGCCTTTGTGGATGAAGACCACCTCGTGCTCTGCCACGACGACACGCTCCGCACCGAGGCCCGGCAGAAGATAGACCGCTACATTGCCGACCATCCACCCGTAGAGACCTTTCCCCGCTTCTACCTCGTCCTGCTCCGTCAGCCGATAGCACCGATGGAGGCCGACGGCATGAGCCGAGTGTATCAGATGTAACAATAAATTTTAGCGAAAATGAAAACAACGAAGATTTGGAGAACATCACGCCAGTTCCCATGAGCGTGCCTCCCCGTTTGCTTCGCGGCAGCGGGCAGGTTTATCGCAATCACTACCTATCTCGTAAGTCCTTGTTGGTACTTCTGTATTCGCCCATCGTATCTGCCATCGGCAATGTCGTGGACTTCATGGTCGGCACGTCTGAGTTCATTGGCATTGAACCTGCCCAAAGTGCCTGCCAGCCATACAAACCAGTCCGCCACCTGCTTCAAGGTGGCACTGGCAAGGTCGGAAAACATCTTCAGGTATTGCTTGATGGCGTATGACTCGTTGTCCCAGAAAATATCGCCGTGTTTGCCGCCACGACCTCCGAAACCAGAATAGGCAAAGTCCTGAATGGCTTTGATGCAAAACTGCAAACCCTCGTCAATGCGGTAGATATAGGCAGACATGGCAAAGAACATCGGGTCTTGCCAGTTGCCACGCTCCTTGATAGTGTAGAAGTCCCGCAGCTTCTCGTCGGCTTTCGCTGACAGTCCCGCAACTTCCTGTTTCTTGGCATCAATGGCATCATCAAGTGCCTGGGAGCAGTTTGTCTTGTTCCTGATGTCAAGGTCGAGGCGATTGCTGCGCTCAACCTTCGTGCGGTTGGCACTTGTCAGATAGTCGTGTTCCTTCCACAAATCTGCCACTTCCGTTTTCGCCGCCTCGACCTCTGCATCCGCTTCTTCCTTCTCGGCGATGGCTTTCTTTGCCTCTTCCTGTAGCTGCTTCTTCTTGTTCTCCTGCTTCTGGATGATGAAGTCGTTCCGTTCCAGATGGTCAATTCCTGTCTCAGACTTCTTCTGCCCTCGCTGCATGTCCAATGTCTCAGCTACCAAATCTTGGATGGCAGACATGTCCTCGGCATTTAGCTTGAAGGACTTGCCCGTATTATGGTCCATCCAGTCCCAGATGATATGAGCATGGTAGTTCGGTTCCCACGATGCGGGGTCGTTAGTGTCCTCATAATGCCCTTCGTCCTTATGAATGTGTATCTGTATGGCTCTGATGCCCCACCTCTCGTGCACTCTTTTGACATAGCGCAAAAGGTCTTCCATCGTCGTGTCGGGCTTGATGTTCACCACCCCTTC
>R23__coassemble_386_pt1 | contig 30351 bp, 22 predicted proteins | sample R23__metabat2_high_PE_006 | metagenome-assembled genome bin R23
AAAAAAAAAAAAAAAAAAAAAAAACCACCCGCGGCCCGGGCAATATATGGGGTTGATGGGGTAAGATAAAGTAGAAGCCCCCTCTAACTCCCCCCGAAGGGGAGGATACTATTCAAGGGAGGAGTTAAATTTTATTCAATAAAGCGGGCGCCATCGTCAGGGTGAACCCAAAACACTTTGAAGGTTTCTTCGTACTCGGGGAATTGGGCGAGATAACGGGTGGTGATTTCCTGCTCGATGTGTTCTTTGTGGGCGGGGTCAACCAATGCGATGCAGGCACCTTTGAAACCTGCGCCTGAGAAACGGCCTCCCCAGACACCTGGGAGAGTACGCATAATATCGTAGATGGCGATAAGTTCAGGACTACCGCATTCATAGTTGTGTATGCTAGATTCGCAACTTTCGAATGAAAGTTTACCGAAAAGTTTGAGGTTGCCCGTCTCCCAAGCCGTCACACCCTGACGCACACGGCGATATTCGCTGTAAAAGTGTTCAGCGCGACGTGCAAAACGTGCTGGCATTGCAATACGAGTCTTGTCGAAGGTTGCCTTCGGTATGTCGCGTAGGAAAGTGCGGTCAAAACTGCGCAAGGGTTGGTCGGTATAAGCTAGCATATTCCAGGCTGCAGTCTTGCACTCTGACACACGCAAGTTATAGTCGCTATTGACAAGGTTGCGCGTCAGACCAGAGAAGAAGATGCCAATTTCAAAGTCAGGCATTTTAGGATTCCGTTTAATGATGCGATAGTCGTTAGTATCGCAGTCGAGGAACAAGAGTCCGTCTTTCTTTCCCAATGCAATGCAAGCCTGGTCGAGCAATCCGTTGTTTAGGCCGATGTATTCACGTTCTGCTTCACTGGCTATCTGCGCAATTTCAAAGGGCTGAAGTTTGATGCCGTTGGCCTTGGCCAAAGCCATGACGTAGGCAATCAGAACTGCCGCGCTGGACGAAAGTCCTCCTACGGGCAGCGATCCTTGCAATGTTCCCTCAATGCCATGTGTCAACTCAAAACGTTTGCGCAGGGCATACTTGGCGCCACGGGCATAGTCGCCCCAATGCTTTTCACGCACCTGAACAGGTTTGGTCACATCGAACTCCACCGTTCCTTCATAGTCTTTTGAGGAGAGGCGTACCAACCCGTCATCGCGGACGTCGAACCAAAGGTCCACGCCTTTGTCGATGGCAAAACCCGTCACGAGCCCATGCTGGTGGTCAACATGGGCGCCGAGTGGACAGACGCGGTAGGGGGAGAATATGTGAAACAAAATAATTAAAATTTAAAACAAGAAAGCGCACCCTGCGGGACTGGCTACCCAAACTTTTCGCAGGCTTCGTAGTAAGTATCGGGAGAACCAATGTCGAAGCGGCCGGCTGTCATAGGCCAGGCGTGCATGGTGGTGTGTTCGACCATGTAGTGGGCGAGGTTACCAGGAGCGTCTTTACCGCATCCATTTTCAACGGAGTGGCGGACAAGTTCTAAATCGTGTTTCAAGTAAATGTAGAACGGAGGTACAGCCCAGTGAGTCTTGGGCACTTGGGGTTTCTCCGCCATTTCCAACACACGTTGATTCTCGTCCAAAACGACGACGCCTGTACGCTGAAGTTTTTCAACAGACGGCTGTTCGTGACACATGATGCAAGAAGTCTGCTTCTGCTTAGCAAATTCCACAAACTCGCTGAACGAGAAAAAGAGGAGGTTATCGGCTGCCACGACGAGAAGGTCGTCATCGAGATGCAAGGTTTCGATGGCAAAGAGCAGATCGCACACTGCACCAAGACGGGTTTCATTTGTTTCCGTGCCGTCGTCCACTATAGTCACAGGTTTGCTGTAATGACTGTTCAGCTTCCACGTCTCGAAGACGGGTGCAAACTTATGATTGGTAACGATGATGTGCTCTGTGACGTCGGGAATGGTGTCAATGTCACGAAGCAGGCGGTCGAGAATGGTGCTTTCACCAATCTTCAACAAGGGTTTGGGTGTGTTGCGCGTCAACTCGCCCAAACGCGTGGCGTAACCTGCTGCGATGACAATGGTCTTCATGTTTTATATTTATCTCGAAAATATTGCAAAAATAGCGAAAGGGACGAAAATATTTTAAAATTTTGGAGTTTTTTCGAAATTTACGAAGTTTTTCGGGATTTCAAAAAAGCGGGACAGTTATTGCGAAAAAAAATGCAAAAATGGCGAAAGGGACGAAAATATTTAAATTTTTGGAGTTACTCGAGATTTCCAGAGAGGGGTGTTATTGCGAAAACTATGAGAAAATGGCGAAAGGGACGAAAATATTTAAATTTAGGAGTTTTTCTGGGTCAAAGTTAAATTTTCTGCAAATTGGAGTTTAGGACTCTTTCGGGTTCCATAAACTTCTCATTAAAGTTGCATAAGATTCCTAACTTATAATTTGTAATCGAAAGGTAATTGCGGACCTGTGCTTTATGAGCATCCGTCAATTCGGTCACGGCTTTCAACTCGACGATAATCTTGTTATAGCAGACAAAATCTGCTATATAATTAGCGTCTAATTGTTGTCCTCTGTAAAAAACGTCAAATCGTTTCTCTCGTTCAAAAGGGATTCCTCTGTGTTGAAATTCAATAGCTAAAGCTTCTTGGTAAACCTTCTCTAACAAACCAACTCCAAGTCTTTTATGAACTTCAAAAATCGCTCCCACTATTTCTTGCGACTCTTTAGGATAAACGATTTCACTCTTGTTCATTGATTTTATATTGCGAAAAAGAATGCGAATTTATTGCGAAAACTATGCGAAAAAAGCGAAAGAAACGAAAAATAATAAATAAATTTCGGAGATTTCGGAATTTTAGGAAATTTTCGCAATCGCGAGACAAAAAATTAGTTGCCTTTGATAATCAGAATGTCTTTGTCGCGGTCGAGGATGATGACTTCCTCCCCTACCTGGGCGATGTTGCCGGTCGAGGTGCGGGCCTTATACTCTTGGTCATTCACCTTGACATGGCCTTTTGCCTGCATGTTGTCGATGGTTTCGGTCACCACGGCAGTCTTGCCTTGCAGGTCGAACGACTTGACCTGATTGAGCATGTGCTTCTGATTGCCTTTTTCAATCATCGCGGGGATGAAGGAGGCCATGAAGACGATGGACGTGATGCCGAACACCAGTGCCTGGGTGAGGAGGCTCTGATAACCGAACATCACGGCAAAGGCTGTGATGACAGCACCGATGCCGACACTCAGTGAGATGTAGTCTTTACGCCATAGATGAAAGGCGAACGCCGCAAGGGCGAGTGCAATCCAAAGCAAAGAGAGCTTCGGAATGAAAAATGCTGGTAACACGAAAAGCATAGTAGTATTTTTTTGTTTTTGAGTTTACGATATGTGAGACATGAAGTCAGTCGCCGATTTCTTCGAGCCAGGCGCGTGGGACGAAGGTGATGGCAACGGCAACCAGTCCCTTGATTTGGACGACCACCTGCTGGCGTTTCTTGAAGCGCTTGATGACACCTTCGTAGCCTTTGAATTCTCCTTCGGTGATGCGGACACGTTTGCCGGGTTTGAGCAGGTAGGCGGTCTGGTCGAGATATTCGATTTTCTCGAGATTGGTGTTCACCACGCCCATGAAGTTTTCCATCTGGCGGTCGGGAATCGTGAGCACCTTCTTGTAGAAGCCGGTTGACATGTGATTGGTCATGTAGCGCAGGGGCTCGAGTGCGGGGTCACGGCGTTTCATCTCACTCAATTGCTTGCGGAACGAATGGACGAAAATCAGTCCGTGAACTGCGGGAATGAGTTTGCGCTTGATGCTGAATGTCTCGGATTTCTCGTATTCATAGCGCATGGGGAGAAAATTTTCCACGCCCCGTTCGTCGAGCACTTTTTTCATCTTCAGCTCGCGGTTGTAGGTGACGCGCATGGGAAACCATTCTATTTTCTCCGCTTCTGCCATGAGGGTTGGTGTATCCACGTATTTCGCGTATTGACGCGTATTTTTAATTCCGAAAAGTAGGTGGTTTTAATTTCGAAAAATGGCGAAAATGCTAAAAAAATCCGAAAATTTATTTATTCCAGGGAAAAACGAACGAAGCCGGTGATGCATGGAAAGAAATAAAAGCAGGGGGTCACCACCTTTTCGTCAAGATGGCGCCTCCAAAACGTGCTTTATGTTCAAAAAATCGACAAATCATCCGTATCTGCGCTGGCGTTCAGCAGCAAGAACCGACGGCTTTATCCCAATGAGTGACAATCCTGAATGCGGTGTCAATTTACTTTATCGTTGGACATACGCGTTTGATTGTCAATGCTTTATCTTTGAATTTCACAGACAGCATCTACGCTCACTTTTAGATTTCGAAAGCCCACTTTCGTAGAAAGTGACAGGATCGTTCGCAAATCTGACTGCAAAGGTACGCACTTTTTTTCACCCAACCAAATAAACATGGGGAAATTACAGCGGACGTGTCATTTATGACACAGGGTGCGAGTACGCTCATTGGAATGGACGTGAATGGACCATGGCTCGTTGGGAAAAAATCATGAAATAATCGACATCTTCGAGATGAAAAAAGCAGAAAAAATCGCACCGCAGTGCAAATAAATTTCGACTGCGGTGTAACTATAGGCGCACTGCGGTGCAAATTTAGTTGGACTGCGGTGCGATTTTTGACGGACTTCTGCATTTCGCAAGAACCAGTTTTGTAGTCTGAAAGTCAAGCAATTACACGAATATTTGAGTTTGGGAGTCTGCTGCGCAGAGAAATCCTACAAATCTTATCAAATCAGACAAATTGAACGGTCGAAAAAGACAACAGGGACAACTGAGAACAACTGTTTAGCACATTGTATATTCACATCCCCAATATGGACGTATAGGTTTTTTCAGGCTTCGAACCTAGAAAAATCCTTCGGGCAGGCATGGAAACCTGCCCCTACATAAAAAAACTCAAGTTACTTGGTTTTTCGCTCGCTTATTCGTACCTTTGCCACAAAGATTAGCGGAAAATGAAAAAAGGAGGTCGGATTCTTGCAAAATGGTGGCGAATATGGGCCGTCGGGGTTGTTTTGACAACCCTGTTGTTCATGGCATGCAGTCCGACGCAACAGAGGGTGCAAAAAAGGAGTGCGTACTACTGGAGTACGAGGTTGACAATGGACTCGACTAAAGTCGCTTTTCTGCGAGAACATCATATTGACAGGCTTTATGTCCGCTACTTTGACGTCGTATTGGATAACGAGAATTATGCAAAGCCAAACGCAACGATACTTTTTATGGACAGTATTCCACAAGATGTCGATATTGTGCCAACAGCATTCATCCTCAACGAGTGCATGAAACAGGATGTGGGCGACCTGGCTCAGAAGACGGTCAGACGCATTTTGCAGATGAACGAAACGCACGATATCGGGGCGGTGAAGGAGGTGCAAATCGACTGCGACTGGACACCTTCGACCGAGGAACGATTTTTCCAGTTTTTGCGCGACGTGAAGGCTGAATTGCAACCGCACGGCATCGCCTTGTCGGTTACGGTGCGCCTGCATCAGCTCAGCGGTCAGGTGCCGCCAGCCGACCGTGGGGTGCTGATGATGTATAATACGGGCGACTTTACGGACATTGCCGACGAGCATCCTATCCTCGACATGAACGTCGCCCTACCCTACCTGCGTCATCTGCCCGACTACGACCTGCCGCTGAGTGCTGCCTACCCGCTCTATCGCTGGGAGTTGCTGTTTCGAGGCAATCAGTTTGTAGGGATTCTGCATGGCGACGACCTGCCTGTGCTGGCCAGCGACAGCATCGTGGTGCGCGAACCGACTTTGGAAGAGATTGTCGGCGCCAGGCGTCAACTTGACGAGGTGCGCAGCGACGTCAACGACGAGGTCATCCTGTTCGAACTCAACGACTATAACATAACCCGATTTAATACTGACGACTATGAGACGATTTTTAACGATTAGTTTGCTGATGCTCTTCGCAAGCACGAGCAACACGTGGGCCTGCGGTGGTGAGGTCACGTACAACTACTACCTGTTCCACACTTGGGCCGAGCCGACCAACCACTACCTCTACGAAGGCGGCGTGAAGGACTATTACAGCCGTTCGCGCATCGACGATTTCTGGCGCGAATACACGGGCAATCCCGACTGTACCTATCTGCGCAACAAGGACGAAATTGAGGCGAAGGCCAAGCAGCGTGAAGACGCCGAACTGCTGACGTACATGAAGTGGCTCGACACGTATATCGATGCTGGCGAGACGCTCAACCGCGACGAGTGGAACTATCCGACGAAGGAGGAACTGGCTGCATGTCGTCAGAAACTGCAGCAGATGCTCGTCACAGCCCAACAATACAATGGTACGCGCCTGCGTCCGCAATACATGCTCCTGCAGATGCGCGCGAACATGTTACAGGAGAACCATGCCGCCAACCGAACGCTGTGGGAGAAGACCGCGTCGAAGTTGCCAAAAAGCGTCTATCGTGACCTGATGGAGAACATCTACGCTGGTGCGCTGTTCCATCTGGGCGAACGCGAGAAGTCGTGCGAAATCTTTGCCCGTCAGGGTGACGGCGAAAGCATTCAGTGGGCGCTACTCAAGTTCCGCAACCTCGCAGGCATCAAACGTATCTACGAGGACAATCCCAACAGTTATTCGCTGTACTATCTGGTCGATGAATATGTGAACAACGTGCAGGAGTTCACCGACCAGGGCGGTTTCACAGACTGGGATCCTGAACGCATGGAGTCGGTGCACAACGTGGCGAAGGAGCAGAAATTCCGTCAGGAAGCCCTCGACTTTGCAGACTTCGCAAAAGCCGTCGTTGCCATGGGCAAGACGAACGACCCTTGCATGTGGCAGACGGCACGTGCCATGGTACACTACGAACTGGGATTCCCCGGCGAGGCCCATGAGGACATCCAGGACGCCCTGCGATACAAAGGCACGGAAAGCAGCAAGCAGGTCGCACGTTGCGTCGCCATGCTCATCGAGACCGCCTACTCCAATCCCGACAAGGCCTCGCTTGTGAAGGAGCTGCAATGGCTCACCGAACAGAACAGGCAGAAGAAGTCAAACTATCTCTGGCGTGCCGAACAGCGCATCCTGATTCACGGCCTGGCCCAGCGTTATCACAAGGAGGGCAACCACCTGATGGAAACGGCCGTATGGGGTTTTCTGCAGAAGGAGGACGACAAGTACATGTCTGACAATGAGGGAGGTGAGACGTCGTGGAACCCGACTTACAGCACACCTTACATGTATCAAATCGACCTCATGAAGGCCGACGACGTCATTGCCTATTACGGCATGTTGAAGCAGCCGAACAACGACGTGCTCGACCGCTACATCCTGCGTCAGGTTGAGGTTGACGAAAATTTCTTCAACGACTACATCGGAACCCGTCTGCTGCGCGACGCTCGCTTTGCCGAAGCCATCCCCTACCTGCAGCAGGTGCCTGTGAAGTTCATGGAGGGTATGAACGTCAGTTACTATCTGGCCCATCGCGACTACCACGTCGAGCGCTGGTACAAACAGCAGCGCACGAAGCAGGATCAGGAAGGTCCCCATCAGGGCACGCTGACCTCTAACCCGAAACTCGACTTCTGCCGCGAGGCCATTCAGTTGCAGGACAACATCCGTCTGGCTGGCGATGCCGACAGCCGTGCTGCCCTTTCCTACAAACTGGGTACAATGCTCTATCAGGCATGCCCCACGGGCGAATGCTGGTATCTGGCGTACTACGGCAATTCGGCCGGCGGATATGACGACGTGAAGGAGAGCACCATTTTCTGGAAGGCACTGAAGGCATTGGAAGACAGTCGCCAAGCCCTCAATTTCCAGCAGCGGATGCACAGTCTCTATGCCCTTGCCTACCTGCCTGCGGACGATTGGTGCACCATCGAAGCAGAATGGCATAACGGCACGCCCACCTATATCTATACGCCTCTCCCCACATCGTTCAAATACGCGGCCCTCGATGCCCTCGACCGCTTCGCAAAAGACAATCCGTCGCGCATGGACCGCTTCGTCACCAAATGCGATGTGCTGAAGCAGTTCCGCAAGCACAAATAGGAAGCTTTGTCACGCTGAAATCGCAGAAATTCGCAGAAAGATTAAACAAATTCATGTCCAAACTCCCCAAAAACATTTCTGCGAGTTTCTGCGCTTTCTGCGTGACAATCGATTAGTCGCCGTAGAACTCGATGTCTTCGACAGTGCCGTCGGCCTTGGTGAACTTGCCGATATAACTCTGGCTGCCCCATTCTTGTTCGCCCTGTGAGTCGTAGCCGATGGTTTCGTCGAACTCACCGCTGAACTGGCCAACATAGGCGCCTGTCGCAGGGTCGTAGGCATTGACAACGAGCTTGCCATAGGTCGAAGTTTCGCTGCCTTCTCCCTCCTCGAAGAGGGTCTTCTCGCGGTTGGTTTCTTTGTAACTGACGAGGCGCAGGTCGTAGAGTGTTTTCCACTCCTCACCGTCCATCGAGGCCGTGATGGTGCCCTCAGTCTTCTCTATGTTAAAGACCGCCACAGCATCCTGATAGTTGCCGTTGGTCATGGCGCAATTCACCTCGCCCTCGGGCTTGGGAGCCTTTGTGATGTCAGCGGGAGTGATGGAGTCGGCAGTTGCCTCCGACGTTGAAGTTGTAGATTTTTTGCACGACGCCGAGAGCGTCAGTACGGATGCCATGAGCAGCATCGGAAGAAGGAACTTTTTCATAACTTCTTATGTATTATAATGTCAAATGGTAAGTGCAAAAATACGGCTTTTCGGCGCAAGAACAAAGTTTTTTGCAAAAAATTACAGTTTGCACTTTGTACTTTGTACTTTTCTTTGTACCTTTGCAGCCGCTTTAGCGAAGCCGCTGGCGAGATTGCGTCCGCTTTTGGGGGTGCAAACAGGCTCGTGAGGAGCCGAAGAGAGAGACTCGCGAATGCTTCGTTGGAACACCAACCATCAAATTAAACACCCAAACAAAATGGACTTAATCAAAGTGGCCGAAGAGGCCTTTGCTACTGGTAAGCAGCATCCCGATTTCAAGGCAGGTGACACAGTCACAGTGGCTTACAAAATCATTGAAGGTTCGAAGGAACGTATCCAGCTCTATCGTGGCGTTGTCATCAAGATCAACGGCGAGGGCACCAAGAAGCGTTTCACCGTCCGCAAGATGTCGGGCACAGTCGGCGTAGAGCGTATTTTCCCGCTCGAGTCGCCGAACATCGATTCGATCGAAGTCAACAAGGTGGGTAAAGTTCGCCGCGCCAAGTTGTACTACCTGCGCAACCTCACAGGTAAGAAGGCTCGCATCAAGGAGAAACTTACCCGCAAGAAGGAAGAAGCATAATTGCATGCATCAAAGCATCATTCGCTTCTACAAAATCAAGGCACCTGCATTTTTGCGGGTGCTTTTTTCTTTGTCTAAAGAAAAAGTCTTAAATTTGCATCGAATTTAGAAAACTACACATAACATTATGGAAAAATTAGTCATCAACTCCTACGATGAGTTTGCTTCGCATCTGGGCGAAGTGCTGGGCACGAGCGACTGGCTCGAAGTGACGCAAGAGCGTATCAACCTGTTTGCCGACGCCACGCTGGACCACCAGTGGATTCACGTCGATGTAGAACGTGCCAAGCAGGAAAGCCCCTACAAATCGACCATTGCACACGGCTACCTCACTCTCTCGCTGCTTCCCTATCTGTGGGACCAGATTATCGAGGTGAACAACCTGAAGATGATGGTCAACTACGGCATGGACAAGATGCGATTCGGACAGCCCGTCATCACAGGCAGCAGCGTCCGTCTCGTCACCACCCTGCAGTCGATTGTCAACCTGCGCGGCACGTGCAAGGCTGAAATCAAGTTCACCATCGAGATCAAGGACCAGCGCAAGCCGGCCCTCGAAGGTGTTGCCACATTCCTCTACTACTTCAACAACTAGTCAGAGCCTCTCCACGTATCGCGCGGATTTACGCGTATTTAGTGGTGATCCATAAACGATGAACATCGCCAGGCGTGCCATCACACTCCTCATCTATCTGTGCAGCGCGCTCACAGCGGCTGCACAGATTTCTTTTGTCCCCGACTCTGTGTCGGCGGACAGCACGCGGATTGCCGGCGAGAAAGTGTTCGACCTGCTCGACACGGCGTTTGACAACCTGGAGCAGTACACCGACCTCAGCCGTCGCAAGAAGAAGCAAATCATCCGCGACTACCTAGGTGCGCAACTGAAGGAGTTGAACAACATCGACACCACCTACATCACGCCTCAACTCTACGACTTCGCCGCCATGCTTCAGACGACGACCACGTTCGAGAGTTTTTCCATCACAAGCACAGGCAAGAAACAGTCGCTCTCCTTTGCGCCGAAACCCACCTTCCGTCTCGGCGGCTACTTCGGTTGGCGCTGGTTGTTCCTCGGCTATACGTTCGACGTCGGAAGTTGGCTCGACAAGGAGAGTTCACGCAAGCAGAAGACGGAGTTCGACCTCAGTTTCTACACGTCACGTCTCGGCATCGACCTCTATTTCCGCAAGACGGGCAACGACTTCCGCTGCAAGAACATCGACGAAATCTTCGATGCCGAACATCCCCGTCCTGCCGACCTGACCGACGACTTCGAAGGGCTGGACATTCAGACGCGCGGCATCAACCTCTACTACATCTTCAACTATCGCCACTTCTCCTGGCCAGCCGCCTTTGCACAGAACACCGTCCAGCGGCGTTCCTGCGGCACGTTCAAACTCGGTTTTTCGTTCACACACCACAAGGTAAGCCTCGACCAGACGAAACTGGACCCTCGCGTCGAGCCGCTCATCGACCCATCGCTCTACTTCGACGAAATCAAGTACAACGACTACGGCATCAACTTCGGCTATGCATACAACTGGGTGCCTCGCCGCAACTGGCTCGTCTGTGCGTCGTTCACGCCTGCCATCGCCTACAACGTCATGTATGTCGACCGTGAGAATGCCAACCAGAACATTGCCGAGGCCGAACTGCACCGTTTCCTCAACTTCCGCGACAACCACTTCAGCATCGACTTCATCTGGCGTCTGGGCCTCGTCTATAACGACACGAAGTGGTATGCCGGCGCATCGTTCATCCTCCACTCCTTCAACCATCACAACGAGCAGGTGCGCCTCAACAACGCCTTCGGTTCGCTCAATTTCTACGTCGGTTTCAACTTCAAGAAGAAGAAGGAGTTTCGTTGAAACCGGAAAAGCCTGAAACACAGGGGTTTCCTCTATTGTTACCTACATTAAAATTTGCACCGCAGTGTAAATTTATTTGCACTGTGGTACGGCTATAGGCGCACCGCAGTGCAATTTCAGTTGCACCGCAGTGCAAATTTTGGCAGAATTTTGGTAGGAAAAAGATGGAGTTAATAAACTTTTCATATTAGGGAATATCTTGACCGATTTCCGACATACTCCTTCAAATCTGCATTGCAGAGGGATTAGCGGACAAAAAAAAATTTCTTTTTTTTCTCCCTATTCATATTTTTTTGTAACTTTGTCCCATCTTCACCTAATTAACGAAAGGGAGCATGTCGGATTCGCTGCCGAACACCAGGATTTGGTTTGACAAAAAGCCTGCCCATCAAGGGCGCAAGGGAGGTGCCGTCGTGGCGACGGCTGCCGTGATTTTGCTGCTCATCATGACGGGGCTGTTCCTCTATCTGCGCAACATGCTGGAAAACCAACTGGAGAAGCATGCCGAGAGCGAACTGACGATGAAGGCCATGGTCATCCGTGGCATGCTGAACATGACGGAGCAGACGCTTGTCGACCATATATGGGACGTGCAGCAATGCCTCGACCAGCCTGACTCGACCTACAGCATGCTGGAGCGCATGACCCTGGCGAGTCCGCAGATTCTGGGCAGCGGACTCCCCTTCATTCCCGACTATTTTCCGCAGAAAGGCCATTTGTTCGAGCCTTACGTGATGGAGGTCGACGACTCGATCGAGTGGCATCAGATTGCCAGCGACCAGCACGACTACACCGCCATGGACTTCTACACCAAGGCCATTGAGCGCAACGGTTTCTACTGGGCAGACCCCTACTACGGAGGCGACGGGACCCATAAACTGATTACCACCTGTTCGCTGCCCGTCCACAATGCCGACTACGAGGTGGTCTGCGTGCTGGGAGCCGATGTGATGCTCGACTGGATCAACGACACGCTCGATGCTCGTCATACCTATCCCTCTTCCTACAATCTCTTGCTGACCGAGCAGGGCGATGTCATCTCGCAACCCTCGGGCGACAAACCGTTGAAACACGACGTGCAGAAGGTGGTCACGCTGCTCAACGACACAACTTTAGTCACCAAGTTTACATCGTCGGGCATCAGCGAATACATCGAGTTTCACGACGACAGCCTCGATGCCGACGGCACGGTATTCTTCGCATTCATGAAGGGTTATCCTCACTGGAAAATTGCCGTGGTCTGCTACGACGATGAGGTGTATGGCGAACTCGACCGCCTGGGCATGCTCATGGTGGCACTCATCCTGCTGACCTTTGCCGTGCTGCTTTTCCTCATCAACCTCTTTTCAAGCAACGAACGACGCCTGCACGAAGCCACGATGGAACAAGAACGCATCGGCAGCGAACTACGTGTCGCGCAGAACATTCAGCAGGAGATGCTGCCTAAACAGAGAAGGGCCTTGACCGACCGTGACGACTTGAGCATCCTGGGCCTGCAGATACCTGCGAAGGAAGTGGGAGGCGACCTCTACGACTACTACATCCGCGACGGCAAACTCTTCTTCTGCATCGGCGACGTAAGCGGAAAAGGTGTGCCATCAGCACTGGTCATGGCCGTGATTCACAGCATGTTCCGCATGGCATCGGCCCACGAACACAACCCTGGGCGCATCATGCAGACCATCAACGAGACGTCGGCCCAAGGCAACGAGTCAAACATGTTCGTCACGTTCTTCCTCGGCGTACTCGACCTGCCGACAGGCCGTCTGCGCTACTGCAATGCAGGCCACGACCATCCCGTCATGTTAGGGAAACTATGTGAGACGCTGCCCGCAAAGGCTAACCTGCCGCTCGGCATCATGGGCGACTATGCCTACGTGTGCCAAGAAACCGTCATGGAACCCGGCTCGACGCTCTTCCTCTATACCGACGGACTGACAGAGGCGAAGAACATGCAGCGCGAACTGTTCCGCGAAGAACGGGTGATGGACGTGCTCGAACAGGCATGCCAGCAGGGAACAGCCGAGCCCGAGGTGCTGCTCAATCAGATGCAGACGGCGGTTCGCGACTTTGTGAAGGAAGCCGAACAAAGCGACGACCTGACGATGCTGGCCATCCGTTACCAGCCGCAACCCGAGCAGAACATCCTGCAAGAAACGCTCACTCTGAAAAACGAAGTGAAAGAGGTGACACGTCTCGGCGAATTTATCCAGACCGTCACCCAGCGACTGCAACTGGAGAGCAGCCTGGCACACAAAATCCGTCTGGCTGTCGAAGAAGCCGTCGTCAACGTCATCGACTACGCCTATCCGAAAGACGTGACGGGCGAAATTCATGTCAAGGCCGAAGCCGACGCGCGTCATCTCCATTTCATCATCACCGACCACGGCACCGCTTTCGACCCCACAGGCACCATCACGGCCGACACGACGCTCTCGGTCGAAGAACGTCCTATCGGAGGACTGGGCATCCTGCTCGTCCGTCAGTTGATGGACACCATCAACTACGAGCGCATCGACGGGCAAAACGTATTGACACTCACCAAAAGAATTGAAAATTTAAAATGAGTCCTCGGCTCTCGACCCTTGACTCTTGACTCTTGACTCTTGACAAATAATCATCATCTAACATTAAATATCTTACGCTTATGAAAACAACCATCAATGACCTGAAGGATAAAATCCTCGTCACCCTCGTAGGAGAACTGGACACGGCCGCTGCCGCCGAAGTGGAAAAAGAACTGCAACCGCTGTTTAACAGCGACGGTCGCGACATCGACATCGACTGCACCGGCCTCGAATACATTGCTTCGAGCGGATTGCGCATCCTGCTTAGCATCCTGAAAGGTGCAAAGGCAGCAGGCAGCAAGGTGACGCTCTGCCACGTGAACGACGACATCCAGAATGTGTTCCGTCTCACGGGTTTTGACGCTTTGTTTGAAATCACAGACTAACGCCTATGAACCTACGACGCTATGGTTCCCTTGCCATCCTCATGCTTTGTGGTCTCATCAGCATGGCACAGGAGCAGGAAGAACCCGACAACCAACTGACCATTGACGCACAGATCAAGGCTCGTGGTGAGATTCGCAAAGGCGGATTGCCCGAAGATACCGACGGCTCGGTCGAGGGTGAGGCCAACTTCCTCCTCAGCCGAACACGTCTGACCATCGATTATCAGAAGACTGGCCTTGAACTGAAGGTGACCGCACAACACTCCGGTGTGTGGGGCCAGGCCAACAACGGTACCTTCAACCTCTACGAAGCCTGGGCCAAACTGACGTCGAAGCAGGGTTTGTTTGCCAAAATCGGACGACAGGAACTCTCGTACGACGACGAGCGTATCATCGGTAGCGATGACTGGACGATGGCTGCTGCTTCGCACGACGTGCTGAAATTGGGCTACGAAGGTCACGGGCATAAGGCACACGTGATTCTTGCCTACAACCAGAACGCTGAAAACACCAACGGCGGCACGGTTTACCGCAACGGTTCACAGCCTTACAAGACCATGCACACCTTTTGGTACCACTACGACATACCTCACTTTCCGCTGGGTGCATCCCTCCTGTTCATGAACATCGGCATGCAGTCGAGCGACGATGTTGCCACCCCCAAGACCTTCTATCAGCAACTGTACGGCGGCTACCTCAATTTTCACCCCCGCTACTGGGAATTCGAGGCCTCGTACTATGCACAGAAAGGAAAAAGCGAGCACAATGCCACCATCGATGCCTGGATGGCCAGCACGAAGGCCACCTTCTCTCCCTCCACACGCTACTCCCTCAATGCCGGTTTCGACTATCTGAGCGGCGACCCCCATTATGTCGTACCCAAGCCCGGCACCATCGGACTCATCCGACATGAGAAGGTACAAGGCTTCAACCCCGTTTACGGCTCGCACCATAAGTTCTACGGCGCCATGGACTTCTTCTATGTCTCGACCTACTTCGGCGGCTTCTCACCCGGTTTGCAGAATCTCTACATCGGCGGCGACTACTCACCGCTGAAGGGGCTGAAACTGAGTGCTTCGTACCATTATCTGTCCATGGCTTCCCATCTCAACGACCTCGACATGACTCTGGGCCACGAGATTGAACTCTCCGCCTCGTACGACATCAGCAAAGATGCCAAACTGTCGGCTGGATTCTCGTTCATGACAGGCACCGAAACCATGGAGCGGCTCAAGCGAGCCAGCGACGACACCAACCTGCGCTGGACATGGCTCACCCTCACCGTGTCGCCCCGAATTTTCCAGACGCGATGGTAGTCTCCAAGTGCTTGGCGTGAAAACGCCAAGTGCTTAGCGTAAAAACGCCAAGTGCTTAGCGTGTTTTTTCCAAGCACTTCGAATCATAAATCTTCTATCCTTAAAAACATCCGTAAACCACGAACAACAAATGAAACAGTCTGCTCCCCTTTCAACCTCACAATTCGGTCTGTACATCGAATGTGCGTCGCACGAAGGCGAGGCATACTACAATGTACCTTATCTTTATATCCTCGACGGCAGCCTCGATGGCGAACGTCTGTGCAAAGCCGTCCAAACCGCCGTATGGGCACACCCCACGCTCTTCACCCGCATCGAACTGGGTGACGACGGCGACCCCGTGCAGACGGTCGATTTGGAAAAGGAGGCATGGTCGCTCAAGATTGAGACCGTCGATGACTTCGAGGCCGTCCGTCCGACGCTCATCGTTCCGTACGACCTGGTCGGAGGCCGCCTGTTCGACATCCGACTGCTGCGCGATGCCGACCATTTCTACCTTTACATCGGTTTCCACCACATCATCGGCGACGGCACGACACTGAAGGTGTTGCTGCAGGACATCGAAACGGCCTATAACGGAGGCACACTGGCTCCCGAACAACTGACCATGGCTGAACTGGCAACCCTCGAAACCGAACTGCGTCAGTCGCCCCTGTTCGAAGAAGGCAAGCAATGGTATGCGAAAAACTTCGACTGTGGCGACGTCTATACCCCTCTGATGCCCGACCTTGAGATTGCGGAACATTCGGAGGCCAGCATGAAGCGGACGCTCGATGTCGACATGGCCAGCGTCGATGCCTACCTCAAGGCGAACGGCGTGTTCAAGAGCACATTCTTCACCAGTGCCTATTCCTATCTGCTTGCCCGCTACAACAACGAGCAGGAATCGTTGTGTACGACGATTTTCAACGGGCGTTCGGACAAAAGATTCCTCCACTCCGTTGGCATGACGGTAAAGACACTGCCCGTCTATGCCAAGTTTGACGACCAGACGACTGTGCTCGACTACCTGAAGGCTGGTCAGGACCAGATGGGTGGTTGCCGCAAGTACGAAATCTATTCGTACAGCGACATTGTCACCGACCTCGGTTTGCAGAGCAACACGATGTTTGCATGGCATGGCATGCTCTTCGACAACGAAGCGTTGTGCGGCAGTCCGATGCAGACCATCCGCCTGTGCAACAGCACGTTGGAAGCACCGCTCTATATTAAGGTATTCATCTACGAGGGTCACTATCAGGTGAAGGCCGAATACAACTCGAACGAGTATTCGCCTGAGTTGATAGCACAGTTCCTCGAGAGTTATGAGGCTGTGGTCAAGGGCTTCCTCACCCAGACACTGGTACGCGACGTCTGCATCAGCACTCCGTCGCAGGTGGCAGGACTGGACAAGTTCAACGAAACCGACGTTGATTACGACACGACACAGACCATCATCTCGCTGTTCCGTCGGCAGGCCAAGGCAACACCGCAGAACGTGGCTGTGGTCTATAAGGACAAGACCTACACCTATGCCCAGGCCGACGACCTCAGCGACCGCATCGCCGCCTATGTCAGCAGCCAGGGACTAGGACAGGAGGACGTTGTCTCCGTGCTCATTCCCCGTTCGGAATGGATGGCCATCGCATCGTTGGGCGTGCTGAAGGCAGGTTGTGCCTACCAGCCACTCGACCCCACCTATCCACAGGAGCGTCTGAACTTCATGATGAAGGATGCAGCGGCAAAACTGCTGATTGCCGACGAACAGTTGCGCGACATCGTTGACGAATATACGGGCGACGTGCTTCTCACAAAGGATATCCCCATGCTGCCCAAGGCCGAGGGTCCCCATGTGGACGTGAAACCCGAGTCGCTCCTCATTCTCCTCTACACCAGCGGTTCGACAGGTGTGCCCAAGGGCTGCCAACTCACCCACGGTAACATCGTCGCCTTCTGCAATTGGTATCAGCGCCACTACCATCTCGCTGCTGACAACCGTGTGGCAGCCTATGCCTCGTACGGCTTCGATGCATGCATGATGGACCTCTATCCCGCGCTGACCTGCGGCGCATGCGTCTATATCATTCCAGAAGAATTGCGTCTCGACCTCATTGCCCTCAATGATTATTTCGAGCAGAACCAAATCAGCCACTCGTTCATGACCACGCAGGTGGCATTCCAGTATGCCACGAGCATCGAAAACCACTCGCTCAAGCACCTCTCGACAGGTGGCGAGAAACTCGCATCGCTCACCCCGCCGACAGGTTACAACTTCTACAACGGTTATGGACCGACGGAATGCACCATCTTTACCACTACCTACCTTGTGGCGCAGAAGATGAAGGAAATCCCCATCGGACGTCCGCTCGACAACCTACACCTCTACATCGTAGATTCGCAGGGAAAACGTCTGCCCATCGGTGCAGCGGGCGAACTGTGGGTCAGCGGTCCGCAGGTGAGCCGTGGCTATCTGAACCGTCCCGAGAAGACAGCCGAGGTCTATATCCAGAACCCGTTTACGACCGACGAAAAGTATGCCCGCATCTATCGCACTGGCGACATCGTGCGCTACCTGCCCGACGGCAACATTCAGTTTGTCGGCCGTCGCGACGGACAGGTGAAGATACGTGGATTCCGCATCGAACTCAAGGAGGTGGAAAGCATCATCCGCGAATTTCCTGGCATCAAGGATGCGACGGTACAGGCATTCGACGACGACGGCGGCGGAAAGTTCATCGCTGCTTACATCGTCAGTGACGAAAAGGTGGACATCGACGCCTTGAACAATTTCATCATGGAGGAGAAACCGCCCTACATGGTGCCAGCCGTGACAATGCAGATCGATGCCATTCCGCTCAATCAGAACCAGAAGGTGAACAAGCGCGCACTGCCGAAGCCCGAGAAGAAGGCTGTCGAGGTAGAGCAGGTGAATGCCCCGCTCAATGTACTCGAAGAAGAACTGCATGAGATGATTGCCGCGATTGTGAACCATCAAGACTTCGGCATCACCACACCGCTGGGCTATGCAGGGCTCACGTCCATTTCAGCCATCCGTCTGGCCGTCCAGGTCAACAAGCGTTACGGCGTCGCCCTTGACTCCAAGTCGCTCGTCAAGACTGGGACGCTGCAGACGATTGAAAACGAAATCCTGAAGCAGATGATGTCGGGGACCACCCAACCAGAAGCCCAGCCGCAATCAAAGCACGAGCAACGTACATCAGCACCCCTATCGTATGCCCAGACAGGTGTCTATTTTGAGTGTCTGAAGAATCCGACTACGACCATTTATAATATCCCCTACTTGCTCACCTATCCCGCAGGAACCAAGGCGCAGCAGTTGGCCGATGCCGTGAAGCGTGTCGTCGGGTGTCATCCCGAACTCAACGTACACTTCACCACTGAAGGCGACACCATCGTGCAAACCACCGACGACAGCGTCGCCGTCGATGTGGAAATGAAGACAATGAGCGATGACGAACTGGTACGTGAAAAGAGTGACTTTGTCCGTCCGTTCAATCTGCAGAAACCGCCACTCTACCGCTTTGAAGTGGTCGAAACGCCCAAGGGCACGCATCTCCTTATGGATTTGCACCACCTCATTTTCGACGGAGGTTCTGCCGATTTGTTCATTCGCCAGATCAGTGACGTACTGGAAGGGAAACAGATTGACAACGAGAACTATTCTTATTTGGACTTTGTGGCCGACCAGCAGGCAGCAGAGGATACCGAGGCCTTCCGTGCCTCGCAGCAGTTCTTCGCAGAGAAACTGGCAACGTGTGAAGGAGCCAGTGAAATACCAGCCGACTTGCCAAAGACCGACGAACAGGGCCTCATCGGCGAGGCTGTGTGTCCCTTCGATGTGGAGAAGGCAACGGCATTCTGCCGCCAGCAGGAAGTCACACTGGCCCATCTGTTCTTGGCTGCCACAGCATACGTAGTATCACGCTACACCAACAACCGCGAAGTCTATCTCTGTACGGTCAGCAGCGGTCGTAGCAACTTGAAGATTGCCGACACGGTGGGCATGTTTGTCAACACCGTAGCGCTGGGCATGAGTATCGACGACGTTTCGGTGGCAGAATTCCTTCGTCTGTCAAGCGAAACCTTTGACCAGACGTTGCGCCACGAAGATTATCCTTTTGCACGCATTGCATCTGACTACGGCTTCCGTCCGTCCATTGCCTACGCCTATCAAGTGGGTGTGCTGTCACAATACACCGTGGGTGGGCAACCGATTGAGCAGGAACTGCTCGAACTCAACGTGCCGAAATTCCCCATCAACATCAAGATTGAGACACGCGGCGTAGTCGTGCAGTACGACGATGCCGCCTATTCAGAACGTCTGGGACAGGCTTTGGCCGAAAGCATCGTGGCTGTCAGCGAACGGATGATGCAGCAACCGAACGAGAAGGTGCGCCGACTGTCCATCGTCAGTGCGCGTCAGGAAGAAGAATTGGGTCACCTGCGCCAAACCGCTACGGGTGATGCACCCTTCCGTTTCTTCCACGAATGTATCAGTCATTTCGCCCAGACGCAGCCCGAACACGAGGCACTGGTAGCTGTGGATGCCAAATTCACCTACAAAGAAATGGACGAGGCGACCAACCGCATTGCCAATGGTCTGCGTGAACGTGGCGTCAAGGCGTGTGACCGTGTGGCATTGCTGCTGCCACGCACCAGCCGTCTGATTCTTTCGCTGTTCGGCGTGCTGAAAGCAGGAGCCGCCTACATTCCGTGCGACCCTGAATATCCTGCCGACCGTGTCAAACTCATTCTTGAAGACAGCGAAGCCCGTTATATCATCACGACAGCCGACCGCATGGACAGCGTGCCTGCCGACAAGGCCATTGATGTAGAGACGCTCCTCAGCACCGAATGTTGCGACACTGTCACAGCAGAGATAACACCCGACGACCTTGCCTACCTCATCTACACGAGCGGTTCGACAGGTCGTCCGAAGGGCGTGATGCTGCGTCACGAAGGCATCTGCAACTACCTCTACGGCCATCCTGCCAACGTCTTTGCCAATGCCGTTTTCACCGATGCCGAGCGCATCATGAGTGTGACGACCATCTCCTTCGATGCAGCGCTACAAGACATCGGCATGGCCTACTTCAACGGCAAGACACTCATTGTGGCAACCGAGGAACAGGCCAACAACCCGCTCGACCTGGCACGCCTCATCACCGAACAGCACATCAACATGGTCAGCGGCACACCGTCGCGTTGGCAGACCTGGCTGACGAGCGAGGACTTCTGCAATGCCATTGCCCAAGTGAAAATCTGCCGTGCCGGCGGAGAGAAATTCTCCGACCAGTTGCTCGCCCAGATGCGTGGTGTGACCAAGGCACGTATCTTCAACTGCTACGGCCCGACTGAGATTACCGTGGCATCGAACAACAAGGAACTCACGACAGCCCCGTTCGTCACGGTAGGTAAGCCCCAGTTGAACGTCAAGGAGTTCATCGTCGACAGTGACGGCAATGAACTGCCCGTGGGCGTGGTCGGCGAACTCTACATCGGAGGCCGTGGCGTGGCCCGTGGCTACAACAACCTCGACGAGGTGAACCGCGAACGCTTTGTCGATTATCACGGCGAGCGCATCTACAAGTCAGGCGACTACGCCAAGTGGCTGCCCGACGGCGACGTCGTCATCCTCGGACGTACCGACCACCAGATTAAGTTGCGCGGCCTGCGCATCGAACTCGGTGAGATTGAGAACGTCATGCTCCGAGTGCCTGGCATGAAGAAGGTAGTCATCCTGATTCGCAAACTCAACGACAAGGAACACCTCTGCGCCTACTACACGGCCGACCGCGACATCGCTCCCGATGCACTGAAGGCTGAAATATCGAAGAGTCTGACACAGTATATGGTGCCGACGGCCTACCTGCAACTGGCCGAAATGCCGATGACGCCGAACGGCAAGACCGACGTCAAGGCACTGCCCGAGCCGCAACTCGCCGTCACTTCCGCCTATGTAGAACCTCAGAACGACACCGAGCGCACCTTCTGCGACATCTTCGCCGACATCCTGCAGATGGATAAGGTGGGTGCCACGGACAACTTCTTCGAACTGGGCGGCACGTCGCTCGTTGTGACGCGTGTCATCATCGAAGCCGACAAGGCAGGGTTGCACGTCGCTTATGGCGATGTGTTTGCCAATCCGACACCACGCCAACTGGCACGTTTGCTCACGGGCGACACCGACGATGCCTCGACCGACGAGGTGAGCGGCTTCGACTACACCGCCATCAACAACTTGCTGCAGCGCAACACCCTCACCAGTTATCGTCGCGGCGAACGTCAGTCGCTGGGCAATGTCCTGCTGACAGGTGCTACCGGTTATCTCGGCATCCACATCCTCTACGACTTGCTACAGAGTGATGCCGAAAACATCTACTGCCTCGTACGTGGCAAGACACAGGAAAAGGCCGAAAGCCGCTTGCGCACACTCCTCTTCTACTACTTCTCCGACTCGTTCAAAGAACTGTTCGGCACACGTCTGCACGTTGTGCTGGGCGACGTGACGAGTGACTTTGGCGAAGGACTGGCAATTGACACCCTCTTCAACTGCGCAGCCATCGTCAAGCACTTCAGCGAAGGCACAGAGATTGAGGACGTCAACATCGGAGGCGCACGTCGCTGCGTCGAGTTCTGCATCAAGACCGGGGCACGACTCGTCCACATCTCCACTGCCAGCACACGCGGTCTGTGGGCAGGCGAAGCACACGACGACGTGTTCACCGAACAGCGCCTCTACATGGGTCAATATCTCGGCAACAAGTACATCTACTCCAAGTTCATGGCCGAACGCCTCATCCTCGAGGCCGTCGCCCTGCACGGACTCAGCGCCAAGATCATGCGAGTGGGCAACCTGGCCGCACGTTCGACCGACGGTGAGTTCCAGGCCAACTTCTCGACCAACTCGTTCATGGGCCGCATCAAGGTCTATAACATGCTGGGCTGCTGTCCGTACGCCATGCGCAACAAACGGGTCGAGTTCTCGCCCATCAACGAAGTGGCACACGCCATCGTGCTGCTCGCCACCACACCGAAGGACTGCACCGTGTTCCATCCTTACAACATCCACGGACAGTTCCTGGGCGACGTGCTCATGGGACTGACCGCTGTCGGCCAGGGCATCCGCTTTGTCGAGCAGGAAGAGTTTGCCGACGTCATGGAGCAGGCCAAGGACGATCCGCAGAAGGCCAAGCAGATGGCCAGCCTGTTGGCCTATCAAGACATGGCACACGGCCAGAAGACCACCGACGTCAGCCGCGACAACGACTACACCACGCAAGTGCTCTACCGACTCGGCTTCGCCTGGTCGCCCACCTCGTGGGACTACGTCGAGCGGATGCTTACCGCCATCGGCGGATTCGGATTCTTCGAATAGAGCGTTTCGACACCCACGCTAAGCGCTTGGAAAAAATACGCCAAGTGCTTGGCGTTCGAACGCTAAGCACTTGGCGTGAAAAATCCAAGTACTTGGAGCGAATTTCAGACACCATCAAATTATCCATCAAAACATACCAGAAAACAATGAAAACCATTGAACTGAACGAAGCGAAGCGACTCGTGGCCGAAGGCATGGCGATGTCGCCCGACGAACGCTTGAAGGTGCAGCAGGAACGTCTGCGCGAGTTGGTGGCCTATGCCAGGGAGAACTCTCCCTACTTTGCCAAACTTTATGCCGACCTGCCCGACAATTTCAAACTGACCGACCTGCCCGTCACCCAGAAGAAAACCTTGTTGGAGAACTACGACGACTGGGTGACCGACCGCGACATACACCTGCAGGACGTGCTCGAGTATGTGGGACGTGACGCATCGAAGGACCAAAGTCTTTTCAAAGGAAAATATACGGCGCTGTGCACATCGGGTTCGACGGGCAATCCGCTGCCCATGGTGCGCGACGACCATCGCAACAAGATTCACAGCCAGCTCATCGCTCAGCGTCTGCTCGGCGGCGTCGGTATGGACGTGCTGGACATCAGCAAGCACAAGCGTGCTTCGATTATCCACTTGTCGAACGGTGCCTCGAGTTACGGCGCCTTCCAGCGCATGCGGGCTGCACATCCCGAGAGTGCGGACAATCTGCTGGGTGTGTCTGCGCTCGACAGCATCGACCACATGGTCAAGACGCTCAACGAGTTCCAGCCCGAAACGCTGGCCGGCTATCCTTCGGCCGTCGTCCAACTGGCCGTGGAACAGATGAAGGGCAACCTCAAACTGAACCTGAAGCACGTGACCACATCGGCCGAATTGCTGTCGGAACAGAACTACCATCTGCTGCGCGAGGCATTCCAATGTCCCGTAGCCAACAACTACTGCATGACTGAAGGCGGTGAGGTGGCCATGACGCACAACTGCCCTCACCTGCACATCAACGAGGACTGGGTCATCGTCGAACCTGTCGATAAGGACATGAACCTGCTGGGCGAAAGCGACGAGTGGAGCCAGGGCATCCTGGTGACCGACCTGAGCAACTTCGTGCAACCCATCATCCGCTACTATGTGGGCGACGTCATCCGTGTACGTCACGAACCACTGGACTGCTGCTCGCTGCCAAGGATGGAAATCCGCGGACGCACGTACGACGTCTTCACCCTCTGCGGCAAGTCGTTCACGACCATCGGCATCGACTCGAAGGCTGAGTTGTGGCCCGGACTGGTGAAGTATCAGTTTATCCAGTTAGACGACAAGAGCATGGAAGTGCGCGGCCTGTGCAGTTCGGGTGTCGATGCCGACGAGGTGATGAGCGGCATTGCCAACTGTATCAAGTCGTACATGATGGAACAAGGTTGCGACGATGTCAAGATTACATGGTCCACCGAACCATTCATTCCCAACAAGCGCGGCGGTAAGATACCTTTGTATGTGAATCTCTCCCATTCGTAAGAAATGGGTAGTTAAAGGAGTTAAAGGGAGTTAAAGAAGTTAAAAGGACAATACTTCGACTCCTTAAAAACGGTAATAAATGGACGATACAATCGTCCTTTAACTCCATTAACTCCCTTAACTCCCCTTTAACTCCATAAATATTACAATCATGATGACTCAAGCAGAAAGCAAAGCGTTCAACAAGGAGTTTTGGCGCTTTCTGATATCCTCGATATTGATATCGCTGTCGGCCTGTCTGGGCAATGTCGTCGATGCCATCATCGTCGGCAACCTGATCAGCGAAGACGGTGTGAGTGCCATCAACCTGACACGCCCTGTGGTCCAGTTCATGTTTACGCTCAGCATGCTCGTTGCCACAGGTGCGGCCATTCTGGTAGGCATGGAGATTGGCAAAAAGAAAATGAGGAATGCCTCGTATATCTACACCATCTCCTTGTCTCTGAGCCTCGGCATCGGACTGCTGATGACGCTCCTGGGGCTCTTCATGCCTGGCACGGTCACGGGTTGGTTGTGCAACAATGAGCAGTTGTTTGGACTGACACACGACTACCTGCACATGATGCTGCTGGGTGCTCCCGCCTATATGGTGGTTTGGGGCATTGACATGATGGTAGGCATCGACGGCAGTCCACGCCTGGTGTCCATCGCCATAATGATAGACAATGCCGTCAACCTCTGTCTCGACATCGTGTTCATCCAACTGCTCGACTGGGGCATCGCAGGTTCGTCGGCAGCCACCGTCATCGGACACATCGTTGGTATCCTGGTCCTGTGCCGTCACTTCTTATACAAAGACAACCACTTGAAGATTGTTGCCCGCTGTCAGGAGATGAAACTGGGAAAGACCTTTGTGAACATCGTCTCCGAAGGTGCTCCGTTGGCCATTGCCTCTGTCTGTCTGACTTTGCTGCTCTTCTGTGCCAACAAAATCATCCTTTCCTCGATGGGACGCACAGGCATCTTCGCCTTTGCCGTCTGCATGAATCTGCTACAGATTTACAACCTCTTCCTGGCAGGCACATGCCGTACTATCCAGTCGCTGGGAGCCATCCAGGTGGGCAAGGGCGACAACGACACCTTCCAGTTCCTGTTGCGCAAGTCGTTCAAGTTCATTACGGTGGTGATGGCTATCACCTGTTTGTTTGTATGGATTGACCCAGAGGCCGTGACCAAGTTCTTCGGTGCCGACGAAGCCGACATGATTGCCCAGGCCAGCCAAGCCCTGCGCATCTTTGCCCTCAGTTTCATTCCGTTCTGCTACATCTATGTGCTGATGATTGTCTATAAACTTTACAGACATCACCGCATGGCGCTGTTCATCTCGTTTGCCCTGTCGCTGACGGTCATTCCTGTGCTCTGGCTTGTCTCGCGCTTCATGCCCGAAGCCCTTTGGTACAGTTATCTGATTGCCTATGTGCTGGAGGCTGTCCTCATCTATATCATCCACCGAGCCACACACGTGAAGTTTGAACTGGTATCTCAACACGAATCCACAGCAGATTGACCTCGAGCAGGCACTTGCACAGGTCAGTGAGCAGCGCAGAACGTACGCACTTCGCTACAGGAAAGTGAGCGATCAGCGTCTCTCAGTGGCGGCGTGGCTGCTGCTCCAGCAGGCACTGCGTGACGAATTCGGCATCGAGGAACCACCCGTTTTCCACTATACCGAAACGGGCAAACCTTTGTTGTGCGGTCACGACGACATCCACTTCAACCTCAGCCATTGCGACCATGCGGTGGCATGCGCCGTAGGACGCAATCCCGTAGGCATCGACGTAGAGTCCATCGACCGCTATTCGCCCGAACTGCTGCCTGTAACGATGAGCAAGACAGAGCAGCAACAAATTCTCGCTGCACCACGTCCCGAAGTGGCGTTCATTCGCCTGTGGACCATGAAGGAGAGTCTGCTGAAATGCACGGGTGAAGGACTTTCAGACCATCTCCCCACCCTCCTCACCGACATCTCGTCTTACCGCTTCCAGACTCTCACCACTCCCCACTGTATCTGCACGCTGTGCGAAACGATAAAAATTGAAAATTGATAATTAATGAAACAGCGACTGACGTTTTTTTGTGCATTGCTGTGCCTGACATTGACAGTTCATGCACAACGCTTGTACGAACTGTCTGAACCTGAGACGTATCGTCCGCTCAGAGATAGCCATTTACGGATGGGCGGAACCTCGTCAACGGGTGGCAGCATCCGTTTCAACAACCGTTATATGAGCATCGACGGACAACCTACCATACCCGTCTTGGGTGAATTCCACTATGTCCGCTACCCTGCCGAGCAATGGGAAGACGAGATTCTGAAGATGAAGGCTGGCGGTGTCACCGTACTGCCCACCTACATTTTCTGGATTCTGCACGAAGAAGTGGAAGGCGAGTTCCGATGGGACGGCAACCGTGACCTTCGCCGTTTCCTGCTCTTGTGCAAGAAACACGACATGTCCGTCATCATACGCATCGGGCCCTTCAGCCACGGTGAAATCCGCAACGGCGGACTGCCCGACTGGCTCTTTGCCAAGCCGCTCGAGGTGCGTTCCAACGACCCTGAATATCTACGCTATGTCCGTCGTTTCTACACAGAGATTGGGCATCAGGTCGAAGGTCTCTGCTACAAGGATGGAGGGCCCATCGTAGGTTGCCAGTTGGAGAACGAGATGCAACATGCACACGCACCCTGGGCCATCAACTACCCTGGCGAACCGAAGGATGTGACCGTTGCTGCCTACAATCCCACAGCAACGAGCACCGACGGCCAATGGGCTTCGGCCTCCGACCCAGAGATGGGAACTGAGCACTTGCGCACCCTGAAACAGATGGCCATCGACGCAGGCATCGTCACACCTTTTTACACCGTCACAGGCTGGGGCAATGCTGCCGTCATCGAGGGCGAGACACTTCCCGTCACAGCCGCCTACACCTACCCCTTCTGGGTGGACGAGCCCACCATGTCGGAGTTTTTGATGTTCAAGGACCTGACACAAGAGGCCGACTATGCCCCCACCCGCTACAATCCCGCCGACTATCCCTCGTTCAGTGCCGAAATGGGTGCTGGCATCCAGATGATTTATTCCTCACGTCCGATTGTCACAGCCGAGGCTGCCGAAGGTCTGATGGTACGCACGCTGGGCAGCGGTTCCAACGGCATCGGCTACTACATGTACCACGGCGGTTCGACACCGAAACAATGGGGTGGCGTCGGGTCCATGCAGGAAGAGCCGATGGGCATGCCGAAGATTTCGTATGACTTCCAGGCACCGCTCGGCGAATTTGGCCTCGAAGGAAAGATGTACCGCAACCTGCGTCTGCTTCACCTGTTCGTCAACGAATTCGGCAACCGTCTCGCTCCGATGCAGACCGTGCTGCCTACCAACTGGCAGCAGATGACGCCAGGAAACCGCGACGACCTCCGTTATGCAGCACGCATGACGTACTCGCAGCAGAGCGGACTGACCGAAGGCTTCCTCTTCATGATTAACTTCCAGGATCACGACACGTTGCGGCACGACCAGACAGGACTTTCGCTCCGTCTGAACCTACGCAACGAGACGCTGCGCATACCCGACCAAGGCACGTTCACATTGCCTAAAGACGCCAGCGTCATCCTCCCCTTCAACCTCGACATGGACGGTGCACGCCTCAAATACGCCACAGCCCAGTTGCTGACCCGCATCGACGACCGAGGCACGCCCCACTACTTCTTCTTCGCTCCAGAAGGCATGACAGTCGAGTATCGTTTCGATGGCGCAACCATCCGCGGTCGCAGCCTCTACCGTCCCAAAGCAGGCCTTGCCTCGACCTTTACCGTCACGACAAAACAAGGTGACCAGCGCATCAAGGTGACCACACTGACGCGTCGTCAGGCACTCGATGCTGCGAAGGTGAACGGGCGGCTGCTCATCACCAACGCCATGGTACTGCCCATGGACGACGGTGCCGAACTGCGCCAATTGGGCAACAATACCATCGATTACGTCCTTTATCCTTCGTCACATGGATTCAAGCCACAGCGCATCACGATCGAACCAGTCAGCCCCACCTTCGACGTGCGGCGTGCCGGGCCACGTCGCATGACCGTCCATGCACCGTCGCTGCAGACCCAGTCCCAAGTCAGCGAGTATTTCCTGCGCATCCATTACACGGCCGACGTAGCCATGGCCTTCCTGCACGGCCAACTCGTTCACGACGAATTTTTCCACAATGAGCCCTGGACCATCGGTCTCAGCCGCTACCAGAAGGATCTGCAGCACGACGACCTCACCTTCTATTTCCGTCCGCTCAACTCCCAAGTCGATATCCGTCAGGTCGAAATCCTGCCACAATACCGCACGCGCATCCAATTCTAATATTCACATACACATAAAAAGAGAAACCTCTGAAAGTCCTGTAGAAAGGTCTTTCAGAGGTTTCTTCGTAGCGAGAAAGGGAATCGAACCGAGAATCCAAAAGAAACCAAATGAAACCAAATGACTGATTATTAGACGTTTGAAGTTTTTGGCATTTTCCTTTAAATTCCTTCTTTTGCCCATTTTTTGAAATCTGTTACACTTTTTTTACACTTTTTTTTGGAGGGTAAAACGGAATGAATTATCTTTGCGAAACCATTATAAAATAAAGGTTTATGGCAGACACAAAAAAAGAAAAAGCGAGGGTAAAAGTTTCTACTGTTACACGCAAAACTAACCCTTCATTGCAGTTGAGGCAAAGAAATAATGGTCTGAGCACCTTTTTTCTTGAGTATTATTTGGGTTATGTCAGAGAAAGATCACTGGATGAACACGGAGATCCTGCGTTCGATAAAAACGGGCAACCCAAATATAAGATTAAGCACTCACGTAAAAAAGAAAGCCTTGACCTTTATATCTACGATAATCCAAAGACTCCAGCAGAACGAGCACACAATAAAGAGGCTAAAGCTTTAGCTAATAAAATCAGGGATGAGCGCGAACAAGAGTTTCTTAAGAACAAGACAGGTTACCGGCTTCAACAAGAAAACAAAAACCTTTTCATCTTTTGGGAGCGTTTCATTGATGAAACCAAAGTCAAAGACAAGCGCCTGCTAAAGGATGCCTTGAAGAATTTCCGCATGTTTCTCGTGGAGGAATACGGCGAACTTTTCTCAATCAGCATTCAAGGGAAACAGATTACGCCTGACATGATGCAGAAGTTTGTGTACTATCTTGAGGATCATCATAGGGGCGAAGGACGTGAGACATACTATAATCGCTTCAAGCGTCTGATTAATGTGGCCGTTGACAAAAACCTAATAACAAAATCCCCATGCAAAGGTATCCATATAGCCAAGGCCTCAGACTTGCTCCTGAAAGATGTCCTGAGTGCTGAAGAATTGGAACGTTTGTTTGCAACTCATTACAAAGGCGAAAGTGAAGAAATACGGCGGGCGTTTGCTGTGACCTGTTTTCTGGGCCTCCGAAAATGCGATGTAGTTCGTTTAGAGTACAAAAATGTTGACTATGCTAACAAACGCTTATCATACCGCCAAAGCAAGGTAGAACACAGCAGTGGAAAGAGTGGTGTTACTGTGCCTCTATCAGACAGTATGTTAGCAGTCATTGGAAAGAAGAAGGCAGATGCTACCGATGATTATATTTTTCACCTACCAAGTGATACTATGTGCCTGAAGGCCCTGAGGCATTGGACTAAAAAAGCTGGCATCGACAAACATATCACCTGGCATTGCGGAAGGCACTCTTTGGCAACCATCCTTCTGACTGGCGGCACAAACATCAAAGTGGTTAGCGACCTGCTTGGACATAGCTCGCTGAGGATGACCGAGAAATATGTTCGCGCTGTCGATGCTGAGAAGGAAAGGGCATTGAACAGTCTGCCCAAACTTGATGTTAATAATATATAGTTGACTACAAAAAATAGAGTTTTAAGACAGGATAATTGTCAAAGTGGTTAGCGACGTTCTTGGACATGGCACTCTTTGTATGACTCAGAAATTACGAAGAATAACATAATCTATATATGAAGTGTTGTTAATATTT
>R23__coassemble_404_pt1 | contig 29848 bp, 23 predicted proteins | sample R23__metabat2_high_PE_006 | metagenome-assembled genome bin R23
GACGACCCGTGGGGCGTCCCGATTGTTTTTACCGGTCCTTCATGGACGCCCCACGGGTCGTCCCTACAAGGCGCATGATTGAAATACCTGTTTCCAACAAAAATTTTGTTATTCGTTTTGTTTTACGCTCACTTAATCGTAACTTTGGCTTCGCCCCAATTGCTTGAACGCGAACGCGCAATTGCTCACGTTCGGGAATAAAAACAAAAAACATCGTTTTTCGTTTTGTATTCCGCTCACTTAATCGTAACTTTGCAAAGAGAATAAGTAGAACCTATTAAAACACGTCATTATGGAAATTACAACTGACAATTTCAACGAGATCATCAACGGCGGAAAGCCGGTAGTAGTGGACTTCTGGGCAACGTGGTGCGGTCCGTGCCGCATGGTGGCTCCCATCATCGAGGAACTGGCCACCGAGTTCGAGGGCCAAGTGGTCGTGGGCAAGGTCGATGTCGAGGAACAGGACGACCTGGCTGCACAGTTCGGCATCCGCAACATCCCGACGGTGCTGTTCATCAAGGACGGACAGGTGGTGGACAAAATCGTCGGCGCCACGGTCAAGGCCAACTACGTGGAGAAAATCAAGGCTATGCTGTAAGGTGTTGGGGAAGTTAAAGGAGTTATAGGGAGTTAAGGGAGTTAAAGGACGAATGTCTGCAAACTCTAATGCCGGCCCCTAATAAAAGTAATGTCCTTTAACTCCCTGAACGAACGAAGTGAGTGATAGCTGCCTTTAACTTCTTTAACTCCTTTTTATATTATGTCAATCGATAACGAAATTCTGCTGGACGCCGAGGACGACGCACGCGAGATTGCCTTCATCCGCCAGCAACTGCCGCAGGAACTCAAGGAGCGTTTCTCGGACGACGAACTCTACTACATCGTCGACCTCATCATCGACTACTACACCTCGCACGGCATCTTCGACCAGGAACCCGACGAGGACGGCTGCATCGACGTCGACCTCGACGCCGTGGCCGACTACGTCTGCCGACAGGCTCGCAAGGAAGAGAATGCCGACTACGACCACGACGACATCCTGCTGGTCGTACAGGCCGAGATGGACTTCTCGGAACAACAGGACGAGGAGGCGTAAACTTTGAACATCGGCGAATCGTACGAAAGAATATGTTGGACATGACATTTTTACACGTCAATCCTCGTCAATCTCATAAAAAATTATTTTGAAGATTGACGTCAAGATCTCCGCAGATTGACGTGTAAATAATAATTCGTTTCATTTGTCTAATTCGCCGATAAAAATCAATTCGCAGTGAAGCAGGGACAGATTCAGGAACAGAGCGGCATCCAGATACAACGACTTTCGCCACAACAGTATCTTGTGACGAAACTCGTCGAACTGCCCGTCACTGACCTCGAGCAGCGGGTGCGCGACGAACTTTTCGAAAACGTGGCACTCGAGGAAGGTCACAGCGACGACGAACCGGCCGAACAGAACGACACGAACGACATCGAGGTGCAGACCGACAGCGACAACGCCGTCGACAACCTCTACGACACCGACGACCTGCCCGTCTATCAGGCATCGGGACGCACGGCACAAGCCGAAATCCCCATCGGCGACACACGTTCGTTCATCGAAGACCTCGAGGCACAAATCGCCGACTATGACGTCACGCCCCGTCAGCGGCAACTCGTGCAGTACCTCATCGGCTCGCTCGACGACCGCGGATTCATCGACCGCCCCCTGCGCAACATCTCCGACGACCTGCTCTTCAACCACAACATCGACGCCAGCGAACAGGACCTCGCCGACGCACTCGCCATTCTCCAGCAGTTCGACCCGCCCGGCATCGGTGCACGTTCGCTGCAGGAATGCCTGCTGCTGCAAATCGACCGCCTGCTCGCCGAACCCGACACGTCACCGTCGCTCACACTGGCCCGGCGCATCGTCACCGAAGCCTTCCCCCTCTTCGAACGCAACGACACCGAACGCATGGCCCGCCAACTCGACGTCACGCCCGACCAGTTGCGTGCCGCCATCCACGCCATCGGACGGCTCAACCCCCACCCCGGACGCTCGCTCCACGAGGCTGCCGACGACCGCGCACAGACCATCGTGCCCGACTTCATCATCGAGACCGACCACGAAAGCCAGGTGACCTTCAGCCTCAACCAGGGCGAAATACCACCGCTGCGCGTCAGCCGAGACTATCTCAACCAGCTGCGCACCTATCAGCAGACGGGCGACACCAAGATGTCACGCTCGCAGCATGATGCCTACACCTACACCCGCCAGAAAGTCGAAGCCGCACAGATGTTCGTCCAGGCCATCGCACAACGCCACCGCACACTCACCGTCACGATGAAGACCATCATCGCCCTCCAGCACGACTTCATGATCACGCAGGACGACAGCCAACTGCACCCCCTGCGACTGGAAGACGTGGCCCAGCGCACAGGCCTCAACATCTCGACCATCAGCCGCGTCGTCGCCAGCAAATACGCACTGCTCGACGGCACGCTCTACCCCCTCAAACACTTCTTCCTGCGCAGCAAGACCAACGCCGAAGGCCAGGAAGTCCTCAAGACACGCATCATCCCCCTGTTGCGCCAACTCATCGACGACGAGGACAAACGCAATCCCCTCAGCGACGAACAACTCTCGGCCCTCATGCGAGAACACGGCGTATCTATTTCACGGCGCACCGTCTCCAAATACCGGGACGAAATGAACATACCCACCGCTGCACTGCGGCGACGACTGTAAGATGGAAAAGCGAATCATACAACTCGCACGCATCCTCTCGGCACTCTGCTTCCCCTTCTACATGCCGACATGGGCCTTCCTGTGGCTGCTCTTCTTCAGTTACCTGAGGCTGCTGCCCCTCGGCTACAAACTGCTGATACTGGGCATCGTCGTCACCTTCACCGTGCTCATCCCGGTCATCAGCATCAACGCCTTCCGACGGCTCAACAGCTGGAGCCACTGGCAACTCTCACACCGCGAACACCGACACATGCCCTATGTGCTCTCGCTGCTCAGTTACGGCACCTGCCTCCTGCTGCTCCTGCAGATGAACACCGCCACCTTCTTCCGCTGCATCATCACCGCCTCGCTTGCCGCACAACTCCTGGCCATGCTCATCAACCTGCGCTGGAAAATTTCGACCCACATGATGGGCATGGGCGGACTGCTCGGACTCCTCATCGCCTTCAGCCACATCTTCTACTACAACCCCCTGTGGCCCACCTGCGGACTGCTCATTCTCTCGGGCCTGCTCGGCACCAGCCGCATGATGCTCCGCCAGCACAGCCTCGCCCAAGTGCTCGTCGGGTTCGGCGTCGGATTTGTTTGCGCCATCATTTTCACTCTCTTCATCTGGATATAACACACAACGCAACAATATGAAACCTCAAGTCAGCATCATCATGGGCAGCACAAGCGACCTGCCCGTCATGGAAAAAGCCGCACAATTCCTCGATGAAATGGCGGTTCCGTTCGAAATCCACGCCCTCTCGGCCCACCGCACCCCTGCCGCCGTGGAAGAGTTTTCACGCACCGCCGCCGAACGAGGTGTGCGTGTCATCATCGCCGGAGCCGGCATGGCTGCAGCACTGCCAGGCGTCATCGCCGCACAGACCACGCTGCCTGTCATCGGCGTCCCCATCAAAGGCTCAGCGCTCGACGGCCTCGACGCCGTCCTCTCCATGCTACAGATGCCCCCGGGCATCCCTGTGGCAACGGTGGCCATCAACGGCGCCCTCAACGCAGCCATCCTCGCCGTTCAGATGCTCGCCTTGAGCGACAAACCACTCGCCGAGAAACTCCAGGCCTACAAGTCATCACTCACGAAGAAGATTGAAAAAGCCAACGCCGAACTGGCCGCCGTACAGTACACACACAAGACCAACTGAACATGAACAGAAGAAAAACACATGAGGTCCGCGTGGGCAACACACCGCTGGGCGGAACCAACCCCATCCGCGTGCAGTCGATGACGACGACTTCGACGATGGACACCGACGGAAGTGTGGCACAAGTGCTGCGCATCGTCGAGGCCGGCGGCGAGTATGTACGCCTCACGACCCAGGGCGACCGAGAGGCAAAAAACCTCGAATCCATCGGAAAAAAACTGCGGTCACTGGGCTGCAACGTGCCCCTCGTTGCCGACGTCCACTTCAACGCCCACGTTGCCGACGTTGCGGCCCTGTACGCCCAAAAAGTGCGCATCAATCCGGGCAACTATGTTGACCCCGCCCGACGTTTCCAGAAACTGGAGTACACAGACGCCGAATATGCCGATGAAATCGCCAAAATCGAGCAACGCTTCGTACCGTTTCTGCGCATCTGTCGCGAACACGGCACAGCCGTACGCATCGGCGTGAATCATGGTTCGCTGAGCGACCGCATCATGTCTCGTTACGGCGACACACCCGAAGGCATGGTCGAGTCGTGCATGGAGTTTCTGCGCATCTGTGTCAAAGAAGATTTCAAGGATGTCGTCATCAGCATCAAGGCCAGCAACACGGTGGTCATGGTGCGCACCGTTCGGCTGTTGGTACGGCAGATGGAGCGCGAGGGCATGGACTTTCCGCTTCATCTGGGCGTGACCGAAGCCGGCGAAGGCGAGGACGGAAGGGTGAAAAGTGCCGTTGGAATCGGAGCATTGCTCTGCGAAGGCATCGGCGATACCATCCGCGTCTCGCTGAGCGAAGCACCCGAACGCGAGATACCCGTGGCACGCAAAATGGTCGATTCCATCGAAGAATGTACCGCTTTGCGAGCTCAACTGCGTGAGTCAGTGAAAAACGGGAAATTGTCCGTTGAAATGGGCGAAAATGACTGGGAGACCCTCCAGCTGAAGGTAGCCATGGCTGTCGGTGCGCTACTCATCGACGGCGTGGCCAACGACTTGGTGATTCACGACCCGCATTTCAGCCGTGAAAGTCTCGATGAATTGGCCGATTCTGTGCTCCAAGCGGCACGGGTGAAAATGACGAAGCCCGAGTTCATCTCGTGTCCTGGCTGTGGCCGCACGCTCTACGACTTGGAGGAGACGATTGCGCGTATCAAGCAGGCGGTGTTGGAACGTGCCAAGGAGAATCCGGCGTTCCGCACCCTGAAAATTGGCATCATGGGCTGCATCGTCAACGGCCCGGGTGAAATGGCCGACGCCGACTACGGTTATGTAGGCGCTGCTGCGGGCAAGGTCAGCCTGTACAAGCAAAAGAAATGTATCGAGAAGAACATCCCGGCCGACGATGCCGTCGACCGCCTCATCGCCTTCATCGAAGAAGACCTGAAAAGTAGTACCGTATTCTGAAGGGGGCGTTTTTTCACGCAGAAAACGCAGATACTCGCAGATAATTATATTTCTATTTATTTCTGCGATTTCTGCGTGACACATCTTACGCGCGTACATATTTAATATGTTTCCAAAGGGCACTGTAAAACGAAAAAAATTGTCATTCGTTTTGCAGTGCCCTCACTTAATCGTAACTCTGGCCTGCGGTCGAAGTTACTCACGTTCGGGAATAAAAATGAAAAATATTAACTTTCATTTTGTATTCCGCTCACTTAATCGTAACTTTGCAGACAATTTCAATTTAAGGTAAAATGCAGGATATTAGAAACATTGCGATTATCGCCCACGTGGACCACGGCAAGACGACGCTGGTGGACAAGATGCTGATGGCCGGAAATCTGTTCCGCGAGAACCAGCAGACGGGCGACCTCATTCTCGACAACAACGAACTGGAGCGCGAACGTGGCATCACGATTCTCTCCAAGAACGTAAGCATCAACTATAAGGGTGTGAAAATCAACGTCATCGACACTCCGGGACACTCGGACTTCGGTGGCGAGGTGGAGCGTGTGCTCAACATGGCCGACGGCTGTATTCTGCTGGTCGATGCCTTCGAAGGACCGATGCCACAGACGCGCTTCGTGCTTCAGAAAGCACTCGAAATCGGACTGAAACCCATTGTCGTCGTCAACAAAGTGGACAAGCCTAACTGCCGTCCCGAAGAGGTGTACGAGATGGTGTTCGACCTCATGTACAACCTCAATGCGACGGAGGATCAGTTGGATTTCCCCGTCGTCTATGGCTCGGCCAAGCAGGGCTGGATGGGCGAGGACTGGAAGACGCCGACCACGGACATCACCTACCTGCTCGACAAGATTATCGAGGTGATTCCCGCTCCCAAGCAACTGGAGGGCACGCCGCAGATGCTCATCACCTCGCTCGACTATTCGACCTACACGGGCCGTATCGCCGTGGGCCGCGTACACCGTGGCACGCTGCGCAACGGCATGGCTGTGACCATCTGCCACCGCGACGGTTCGACCGAGAAGACGAAAATCAAGGAACTGCACACCTTCGAGGGCATGGGACACCGTGCCACGCAGGAGGTGTCGAGCGGCGACATCTGCGCCGTCATCGGTCTGTCGAACTTTGAAATCGGCGACACCATCACCGACGCTGAGGCACCCGAGGCTCTGCCCACCATCTCGATCGACGAGCCGACCATGTCGATGCTTTTCACCATCAACAACTCGCCCTTCTTCGGCAAGGAAGGCAAGTTCTGCACCTCGCGCCACATCGGCGAACGCCTGGCCCGCGAACTGGAGAAGAACCTGGCCCTGCGCGTCGAGCAGAAGGAAGGCTCGACCGACTCATGGATTGTCAGCGGCCGCGGCGTGCTGCACCTCTCGGTGCTCGTCGAGACCATGCGCCGCGAAGGCTACGAACTGCAGGTCGGACAGCCGCAGGTCATCTTCAAGGAAATCGGCGGGAAGAAGTGCGAACCCATCGAGGAACTGACCATCAACGTGCCGACCGACTTCTCCAGCAAGATGATTGACATGATCACGCGCCGCAAGGGCGAGATGGTGTCGATGGAGGCACAGGGCGACCGCGTGAACATCGAGTTTGAAATCCCTTCGCGCGGCATCATCGGCCTGCGCACCAATGTGCTCACGGCCAGCCAGGGCGAAGCCATCATGGCCCACCGCTTCAAGAACTACCAGCCCTACAAGGGCGACATGGAGCGCCGCACCAACGGTTCGATGATCTCGATGGACACGGGCACCGCCGTCGCCTACGCCATCGACCACCTGCAGGACCGCGGCAAGTTCTTCATCAACCCGCAGGAGGAAGTCTATGCCGGCGAAGTGGTCGGCGAGCATGTCCACGAGAAGGACCTCGTCATCAACGTCACGAAGACCAAGCAACTGACCAACGTCCGTGCCTCGGGCACCGACGAGAAGGCCCGCATCATCCCTCCCGTGCAACTCTCGCTCGAGGAGATGCTCGAATACATCAAGGAGGACGAGTACGTCGAAGTGACGCCCAAGTCGATGCGCATGCGCAAAATCATCCTCGACCACCTGGAGCGCAAACGCGCCAACCGTAACGAGGAATAGACCCGTTTTTTCCGACGAAAAATAACGAAAAATTTGTACCGCAGTGCAAATTTATTTACACTGCGGTACGCTTATAGTCACACCGCAGTGCATTTTCAGATGGACTGCGGTGTAAATTTTGAGGGTTTACGCCGGCAATTCCTCTGCACCCCAAACCAGAAACGGAGAAAATTGCGAAGTCGAGTTGGCAAATTGCCATTTGAGGGGTCAAAAACAGGGGCATTCTGCACACAAAACAAAATAATGTGCAAGAATTTTGCATTTTATGGGAAAAACTTTGGGGAGATTAAGATAATTTTCCTAACTTTGCACCCTGAAAAGGATAAACGTGTCCTGCAGACACGCAAAAATGTCTGCGCACGCAACCTTTTTTGTAAACAAAGAGAGAAATCAATTCACATTATTTATTAACAAAAACTTTAGAATTATGTCTGAAATTGAATCAAAAGTAAAGACCATCATCGTTGACAAACTGGGTGTTGACGAAGCAGAAGTAAAGCCCGAAGCAAGTTTCACAAACGACCTCGGCGCCGACTCTCTCGACACAGTCGAACTGATCATGGAGTTTGAAAAGGCTTTCGGTATCAGCATTCCCGACGATGAGGCTGAAAAGATTTCTACCGTTGGCGGTGCTATCGCATACATCGAAGAGCACGCTAAATAAGAAAACAAAATCACAAAGGAAATACCCCCGACTCTCTCTCTGGAGGGGTCGGGGGCATTTTCTATGCTAAAGAAAACAATATGGAACTGAAAAGAGTTGTTGTAACCGGTCTTGGAGCCGTCACCCCCCTGGGCAACGATGTCGAGACGACATGGGGTAACGTCGTGAAAGGTGTCAGTGGCGCTGGCCCAATCACCCACTTCGACGCATCCCAGTTTAAGACACAGTTTGCCTGCGAAGTCAAGAACTTCGATCCCTCAGAATACATCGACCGCAAGGAAGCCCGCAAGATGGACCTCTACTGCCAGTATGCACTCGCAGCAGCCAAGCAGGCCATCGCCGACACGGGCATGGACCTCGAGAAGGTTGACAAGAACGAGATCGGCGTCGTGCTCGGCGTCGGTATCGGCGGTATCCACACGTTCGAAGAAGAAGCCGGCAACTATGCCGTCAACGGTGCCACACTCGGCCCCAAGTACGGTCCCTTCTTCATTCCGAAGATGATTGCCGACATCGCAGCGGGTCACATCTCCATCGAATACGGATTCCACGGACCGAACTACACAACCACGTCGGCCTGCGCCTCATCGACCAACGCCATCGCCGATGCGTTCAACCTGATTCGTCTGGGCAAAGCCAACGCCGTCGTGACGGGCGGTGCCGAAGCTGCCATTTGGCCAGCAGGCGTGGGCGGCTTCAATGCCATGAAGGCCCTCTCGACCCGCAACGACGAGCCTGAAAAAGCCAGCCGTCCGTTCAGCGCCAGCCGCGACGGATTCGTGATGGGCGAAGGCAGCGTCGTGCTTGTGCTCGAAGAACTGGAACACGCTCTGGCACGCGGTGCCAAGATCTACGCCGAAGTAGCAGGTTGCGGCATGTCGGCCGATGCCTTCCACATCACGGCCACTCACCCCGAAGGCCTCGGTGCAAAACTCGTCATGGAGCGCGCACTGAAGGACGCCGGCATGAAGCCCGAGGACATCGACTACATCAACACACACGGCACATCGACCCACGTGGGCGACATCAGCGAAGTGAAGGCCATCAAGGAGCTCTTCGGCGAGGCTGCTTACAAGTTGAACATCAGTTCGACCAAGTCGATGACAGGTCACCTGCTGGGTGCTGCCGGTGCCATCGAAGCCATGATCAGCGTGCTGTCCGTTCTGAACGACATCGTGCCGCCGACCATCAACCACGCCGACGACGACCAGGACGAGGAGATTGACTACACGCTCAACTTCACGTTCAACAAGGCCCAGAAGCGCGAGGTTCGTGCTGCCCTGAGCAATACGTTCGGCTTCGGCGGTCACAACGCCTGTGCCATCTTCAAGAAGTACAAGTAAGCCATCATGACTTCTGTATTTCAAGGAATCAAGCACAACGTAAGGCTCCTTTTCCGCAAGGATAAGGAGCCTTATTTTCGTGTGCGACGCATCACGGGCTACCTGCCGCACAACCTCAGCCTCTACCGCACGGCCCTGCGCCACAAGTCGTTCTCGCACAGCGAAGACGGCCGCCACGTGAACAACGAGCGGCTGGAGTATTTGGGCGACGCAGTCCTGGGCGCCGTCGTGGCCGACATCCTCTACGAGCGCTACCCGAAGAAGCAGGAAGGCTTCCTGACCACGTTGCGCAGCAAGTTAGTCCGTCGCGACATGCTGAACCAACTTGCCGTGCAGATTGGCCTGGACAAACTCATCCTGCACGACGGTCCCGTGACCTCGGCACATAACAGCTACATGGGCGGCAACGCCTTCGAAGCCTTCGTCGGCGCCCTCTACCTCGACCGCGGCTACAAGGCCTGCAGCCAGTTCGTGCGACGCGTCATCCTGCGCAAGTTCGTCAACCTCGAGGAACTGGCCCAGAAGGAGGAGAACTACAAGAGCCGCCTCATCGAGTGGTGTCAGAAGAACCAGCTCAGCTGCCAGTTCGAGATGATTTCGCAGAAGATTCTCAGCGACCGCACCACTCCGAAGTTCGTCTCGCGCGTCATCATCGAAGACATTTATTGCGGCCAGGGCGAAGGCTTCTCCAAGAAGGAGAGCCACCAGCAGGCCGCCCGTCAGGCCTACCAGAAGGTGCACCGCGACGTGGCCTTCGTCAACCGCCTTCACGAGGCACGCAACACCCACGCAAAACAGGCCCCGAACTAACGAAAAATTTGCACCGCAGTGTAAATTTATTTGCACTGCAGTATGGCTATAGGCGCACCGCAGTCGAAATTCATTTACACTGCGGTGCGTTTTTTTGTGGTTTTCGGAGCGTCAAAAGCACGTTAATTGACGTTAAAACATGGCGGTTTGTGGGGAGATGTCGTTTTTTTGACGTAAATTTGCATTAAATAAGGAGATGTGTACCTATGAACCCAACGACAAAAATACTGAATCGGCTTTATTTTTCTCGCCGCCAGAAGGCCATTGCGCGTTATGACACACGTGCTGAGGAACTGCAGATGAAGGTGCTGGCCCACTTGATTCAACGGGCTCGCAACACGGAGTGGGGACGGATGCACGGCTATGAAAGCATCCGCACCTACGAGGATTTCCAGCGACAGGTGCCGCTCAACTCGTACGAGGAACTGAAGGACTATATCCAGAAGATGCGCGAGGGCCACAGCGACGTGCTCTGGCCAGGGCAGGTGCGCTGGTTTGCCAAGTCGTCGGGCACGACGAACGACAAGAGCAAGTTCATCCCCGTGAGCCAGGAAGGTCTGAAAAACGTGCACTATCAGGGCGGTGCCGACTGCGTGTCGTCCTATCTGGCGCTGAACCCGAAGAGCCGCCTGTTCTCGGGCAAGAGCCTCATCCTCGGCGGCAGCCATGCGCCGAACCTGAACACGCCGAACTCGCTGGTGGGCGACCTCAGCGCCATCCTCATCGAGAATGTGCCGAAGGCCGTCAACCTGACCCGCATACCGCCCAAGCGTGTCGCACTGCTCGAGGATTTCGAGGAGAAACGCGACCGCATCGCCCGCATCGCCATGCTGCAAAACGTGACGAACATCAGCGGTGTGCCCTCGTGGATGCTCAGCGTGCTGAACCGCATTCTCGAACTGACGGGCGAGGAGACGCTCGACCGCGTGTGGCCCAACCTCGAGGTGTTCTGGCACGGAGGCGTGGCCTTCACGCCCTATCGCGAGCAGTACCAAAACATCATCCGTCTGCCCGGAATGCACTACATGGAGACGTACAACGCCTCGGAAGGTTTCTTCGGCATCCAGACCGACCTGACCGACGCCGCGATGACGCTGATGATCGACTACGGCGTGTTCTACGAATTCATCCCGCTCGAGCAGTTCGGACGCGCCGACGCACAGGCTGTTCCGCTCTGGGACATCGTGCCGGGCGTGAACTATGCGATGGTCATCTCGACCAGTTGCGGCCTGTGGCGCTACATCATCGGCGACACCGTCCGCTTCACCCAGCGCAACCCCTACAAGTTCGTCATCACGGGCCGCACGAAGCACTTCATCAACGCCTTCGGCGAGGAACTCATCGTCGACAACGCCGAGAAAGGACTGGCCCAGGCCTGCATCGCCACCGGCGCACAGGTGAAAGAATACACCGCTGCACCCATCTTCATGGATGCCAAGGCCAAGTGCCGCCACCAGTGGATTGTCGAGTTCGCGAAGAAACCCGACTCGGTCGATGAATTCGCCGAAATCCTCGACCGTTCGCTCCAGGCCATCAACAGCGACTACGAGGCCAAGCGCCACAAGGACATCACCCTCCAGCCGCTGCAAATCGTCGAGGCACGTCCGGGCCTGTTCGACGACTGGCTCAAGTCGAAGGGCAAACTCGGCGGACAGCACAAGATACCCCGCCTCAGCAACTCGCGCAACTACATCGAAGAACTGCTGAAGATGAACGAATGAAACAATCTCGCTACATATTCATCATCACCATGGCCATGATGCTGCTCATGGCCTGTGCCAACCTCGGCACGCCCGACGGCGGACCCTACGACGAGACGCCGCCACACGTGGTGCATACCTCACCGAAGTTCGGCGAGATGGGTGCCACGCCGAAGAAGATTACCCTGCTCTTCGACGAGAACATCAAGATTCAGGGCGCCACGGAGAAGGTGTGCGTGTCGCCGCCACAGATGAATATGCCCGAGATTGAAGCCAGCGGAAAGAGAATCACCATCACCCTTGAGGACGAACTGCTGCCCGACATGACCTACACCATCGACTTTGCCGATGCCATCGAGGACAACAACGAAGGAAATCCGCTGGGCGACTATGCGTTCACCTTCTCGACAGGCCAGACGCTCGACACGATGCAAGTGTCTGGCTATGTGCTCAATGCCGAGAATCTCGAACCCATCAAAGGCATGCTCGTGGGCCTCTACACCGTGACCAACGACACCCTGCCCGATGCTGCCTACGAAGACATTCCCGACAGCGTGTTCCTCACCAAGAGCTTCGAGCGCATCTCGCGTACCGACAGCCGCGGTCACTTCGTCATCAAAGGCATCAAAAAGGGGAAATACCGCGTCTTCGGCCTGCAGGATCAGGACCAGAACTACTACTTCAGCCAGAAGAGCGAGGTGCTGGCCTTCACCGACCGCATCATCACACCCTCGTCGCGCCCCGACATCCGCCCCGACACCGTGTGGCACGACAGCATCTACTACGACTCCATCGTCTATACGCCCTACACCCATTTCCTGCCCGACGACATCCTGCTCACAGCCTTTAAGGAAAGCGGACAAGACCGCGCCTTCGTCAAGAGTGAACGCAAGGAAATGGAGAAATTTACCTTCTTCTTCACCGCTCCCGACAGCGAACTGCCCCGCATCGAAGGCCTCAACTTCGACGCCCGCAACGCCTTTGTCGTCGAGACGAACGCGACGCGCGACACCATCACCTACTGGATTCGCGACTCGCTCATCTACTACAAGGACACGCTCGATATGGTCGTCACCTTCAATATGACCGACACACTGGGACATCTCGTCAGCAAAACCGACACGATGGCCATTGTGTCGCGCAAGAGTTACGAACGTCTGATGCGTGAGCGAAAGAACGAGTGGGAAACGTATGCGAAGGATTACCGAAAGGAGTACCGCCGCAAATTGCGTACGCAGCAACTGGCCGAAGAAAACGAAGAAGAAGAAGCCGAAGAGTCAGAGCCCACCGACAGCATCGATGTGGCAGACACACCCGACACGCCCGTCACAACCTCTTCGTCAAAGAGAAGGAGACGGAACCGACGCAGCACCAGAATTGACGATGCCGACATCATCGTCCCACCGATGCCAGCAAAGCCGCTCGACTGCAGGACAAGCAAATCGTCGATGAGCCCCAACGAGAATGTGACGTTCTCGTTCAAGGTGCCCGTCGACACCGTCTATACCGAGTATTTCCACTTTACAGAAATCATAGACAGTCTGCGCGAGGAGCGTCCTTTCCTGCTCCGCCGAAAGGAAGGGACGGTGAACACCTACGTCTTCTATGCCGAATGGCAGCCCGACACGAAGTACAGTCTCAAGGTGGACAGCGCGGCCTTCGTCGATCTGTACGGCCATGTGACCAACAAGATAGAGAAGACCATCACCATCCGCGACCTCGACAGTTTCAGCACGCTCTTTGTGACGCTGCACGGTGCCGACACCTGTGCCGTCGTGCAGTTGCTCAACGGCTCCGACAAGGTGATTCGCGAACAGCGTGCGCCGAACGGCAAGGCCGACTTCTACTTCCTCGACCCCGGCACCTACTACCTGCGTCTGTTCTACGACCGCAACGGCGACGGCGTCTGGACCACCGGCGAATACAATTCTCATCTCCAGCCCGAGGAAACCTTCTACTATCCTGGCTCGCTCAACCTGCGCGCCAAATGGGACGTGTCGCAGGACTGGACACCGACTGCCACGCCTTTGTGGCAACAGAAACCGCTGAGGATTACCAAGCAGAAGCCTGACAAGGAGAAAACCATCAAAAACCGCAATGCAGAACGCAACCAAAACAAATAACACGCTATGAACAAACTCACCCTCCTCTTTGCCCTGCTACTCACAGCGAGCACCGCATCGGCACAGTGCAACCGCCAGAACAAAGCATTCCAGGCTGGCGAAACGCTCACCTACGACCTTTATTTCAACTGGAAGTTCGTGTGGGTCAAGGCTGGTACTGCCCATTATAAAATCAGCAGCAGCACCTATGCCGGCAAACCCTCGTTGCGCACCGACCTGCTCTTCCAGGGCAGCAAGCGCCTCAACGCCGTCTTCCCGATGAAGGACACCCTCATCAGCCAGATGACGCCCGAACTTGTGCCCCTCTACTTCCGCAAAGGTGCGACCGAGGGCAAGCACTACACCGTCGATGAGGTGTGGTATTCGTACCCCAATGGCAAGAGCCACGTCAAGCAGAAGTTCCTCAACCGCCACGGCGAAATCTCGAACACCGAGCACGAGAGCGACGAGTGCAACTACGACATGCTCAGCATCCTCAACGTCGCACGCTCGTTCGACCCCTCCAGTTACAAAGTCGGCCACCGCATCCACTTCCCCATGGCCACCGGCACGAAGGTCGAGCCGCAAACCCTCATCTACAAAGGTGTTGAGAACTTCAAGGCGAACGACGACGTCACCTACCGCTGTCTGGTCTTCTCGCTGCTCGACTACGAGTCGAAGAAGGAGAAGGAACTCCTCCGCTTCTACATCACCGACGACGCCAACCACCTGCCCATCCGCATCGACTTCTACCTCCGCTTCGGCGTGGCCAAGGCCTATTATGTCAGTGGCAAGGGCCTGAAGAATGAGCAGACCAGCATCGTGAAGAGGAAGTAGGGACTCTCCCCCAACCCCTCCCTGTGAGGGAGGGGAGGAGTTACTACAATCTATTATTGTAATCTATGAAAGAGGGTAAAGTCCACACACCTTTGCGCCATTGGACAAGAGAATCAGTGACTGCTCCCCTCCCTCACAGGGAGGGGCAAGGGGGAGAGCCCTGTGGGCCGTGGCATGTATGTGGTTGCGACGAGGCAGGTCGTGGCTGTCTGGCTGGGCCGGTCTATGCAGCCGCGGTGATTCTGTCGCCCGACTACGACAATCCTCTGCTGAATGACTCTAAGCAACTGACGGCAAAGCAGCGCTACCAACTGCGTACCGAGATTGAGCGCGATGCCGTGGCATGGGCTGTGGGCATTGTCACGAACGAGGAGATAGACGAGATGAACATCCTCCGTGCCAGCATCACCGCCATGCACCGCGCCATCGACCAACTCAGCGTACGTCCCGACGAACTCATCATAGACGGCAACCGCTTCTACCCCTATCACGACATTCCCCACACCTGCATTGTCAAGGGTGACGGAAAATACCTCGCCATTGCCGCAGCATCCATCCTCGCCAAGACCTACCGCGACGACTGCATGGCGCGTCTGCACGAGGAGTTTCCCCAATACGGATGGAACCACAACGCCGGCTATCCCACGCCCGAGCACCGTGCCGCCATCCGTCAGTACGGCACCACTCCCTACCATCGCATGACCTTCAACCTGCTGGGCGACAGCCAACTGACTCTGGAGTTTTGAAGAAAGGTTAATGGTTAAAGATTTTTCTTGAAAACCATTTAACTCCTATTTCTTTAACCTTTAACCCCGATTTCTTTAACCTTTAACCATTAACCTCTAACCTATTTCCCATCCATGAACCTCGAAATCTTCACCCGCCAACTGGAATTGCTCGAAATCCTCACGGGCAACACCGACCAGACCGTCCAGGACATCTGCGACCGCCTGGACATCTCGCAGCGCACCTTCCACCGCTACATCGCCATGTTCCGCGCGGCTGGGTTCGAACTCACGTCGGCTCACAGCGTCTATACCATCTTTCAGACGTCGCCGTTCTATGCCTGCATCGCCGACAAGATGCAACTGCGCAGCAGCGAGGTCAACACGCTCGTCCGTCTGCTCGACCATGCCGACGACGCCGACCCGGCCATTGTGTCCTTGCGCCGCAAGTTTGCCAATCTCTACGGTATCGATTTCAACGAACAGGAAGTGAGGCTGGCCAACCAACTCTCCGAATCGACCAACCTCCTGCAACGGGCCATCCGCGCACGTCGGCAGGTCATTCTCCATCACTACGAGTCGCCCCATCGACAGACCGACTCCGACCGTCTGGTCGAACCCTTCCGACTGCTCACCGCCACAGGCAGCGTGCGTTGCTTCGAACCCTCGACAGGCACATGTAAGACGTTTAAGATTGCCCGCATCCGCGGACAGGTCGAAGTGCTCAAACAGCATTGGGAGCACACCACCGAACACGTCAACTACTACACCGACGCGTTCGGGTTCTCGGGCGAAGTGCGTCACCGCGTCGTCCTCCGCCTCACGATGCTGGCCGCCCAGGTGCTTTGCGAAGAATTCGGCGTGAAGGAGAGCCAACTGCTCATCGACCCCGAAGAACCCTCGCACCGCATCTTCCACACCCACGTCTGCAGCCCTGTGGGCATCGGCCGCTTCGTCATGGGCCTCATCAACGATGTCGAGGTCGTACGCGGCAACGAACTGAACGAGTTCATCCGTCAGGAACTGGACCGCTACCGACAGCGCTAAAAACGGCAAAAAAATGCACCGCAGTGCAAATTTATTTCGACTGCGGTGTGGCTATAGGCGCACCGCAGTGCATTTTTCGTTGCACTGCGGTGCGTTTTTTTTGACAAAAAACCACTTGATGGCAAAGGATTTTTAGGAACTCCTCCCCGGAAAGGGGAGGTGGCGCGAAGCGACGGAGGGGTAACAAATATGAAAGCATTTTAAAGTTAGTGACCCCTCCGCCCTTTCAGGGCACCTCCCCTTTCCGGGGAGGAGTTTCAACCAACATTTCTTTTTAATGAAGATAGGTCAACTACTATATCACTCCCTTATGAATTACATGAGTCCGTATTTCCTTGTAGGGGCTTAGCTTGTCTAAGCCCTATTACGAAAAAAGGGGCATAGACAAGCTATGCCCCTACAGTCAATCAAAAACTTGGAAGGAATCGGATCACCCCTTCAGGGTTTGTCTGTCACTCATTGTCGTCGAGCATGACAAACGACGCCCAGTAGTAGGGGTCGGCATAGCCTGCGTCGCGGACGGCCTGTTGGGCCGTGGCAAAGGCCTCGAAACGCGACTGGCCTGCCGCCAGTGCCTGGTAGAAACTCGACATCATCTTCTGGGTGGCGGCATCGCTGACACTCCAGAGCGACATGACGAGGGTCTTGGCACCCGCCTTCTTGAAGGCACGCTGCAGACCATAGACACCGTCTTCCTTCAGTTCGCCCTGACCCGTCTGGCAGGCCGAAAGGACCACGAGGTCGAGCCCACGCAGGTCAAGTTGTGAGATTTCGCGGGCCGTCAGGATACCATCTTCGACACCCTCGGGCACATGACGGTTGCGCAGGATGTTGTTGGCTCCCGCCATGAACAGGACGCTGCGTTCCATCGAGCGGTCGGAATCGTAGAGTTCGCCGTTGTCCTGCCCCATCATTCTCCCCAGTTGCGAGTGTTTGTTGATGTCGGACTCGGAGAAAAGGTAGCCGTGGGTGGCGATGTGGATGAGCGAAACGCCACGTCCGCTGAGCGACTTGAAGGCCTCTTCCGTACCGTCCTTCTCGGTGTACAGATGGGTATCAAGTCCACGGCCCTGCAGCGACGTACGCACATTTTCAGCCTCGACGAGCGTGCCTGGCAGCGGATTGACCAGCAGACCGGCTCGCAGCAGGGAGTCGAGGGCAACGGCATTGGAGGCTTGCAAGGCGCGTGTGTTTTCAGCGTCGTTCTGGGCCAGCAAGGTCTCGGGCGTGTGGTAATGGCTGTGATAGGCCAGCATTTCCTCTTTGTCCATGTCGTATTCGAGACCGCCGAACACGGCTGCCGAACGAGGTGTGGCGTGCGACTTGGCCTGAGCAATCGACTTGGTCGAGGAGACGCGGTGAATCTCATAGCGCTCGTTGATACGCTGCTCCATGTTGTACTTCAGGTACTCGATGCCAAGTTGGTGCAGAATGCCTGTCGGCGAAAAATAGATGGTGTGGGCGTCGGCTCCCAAGGCCTCGAACAGGGGATACCAGACGAGGTGGCCGACCTGCGGATTGTTGTAGATGGCATTGATGCCTTGGGGCGACTTGAGCGCGGTATAGAAGTCACGTCCGTCATAATCCTGGCGTGCCAGTTCGTCCTGTGTGAAAAGCGGGATGAGACGTGGGTGTTCCCATCCGTGACGCAGGCAGAGTGCCGAATAGAGGCGGTCGCCACTCTCCGTCGGTGTGTCCACAAATTCGACCGCAGCAGCATCGGCAGCGAGCGAGTCGGCCACTTGCTTAAAGGAGATGGAGAGGTTGGAAGTGAAGTCGCCGAACTCCTTGCAGTCACGCATCACATCGCGTTCGAGACTGATGGCCATGCGCTCCAGACGACTGATTTCTTCGGGGTTGCTGGCTGCCGAACGGCGGTAGTCGTCGATGCGTCGGCGCAGTTGCTCCATCTCCTGATACTTCGAGAGCAACTCGGTCTTGCCGGTGCGCATGAGGAAGTTTTCGAAGTCGATTTCGGAGTTGAGCAGGATGCCCTTGGTAAAGAGCAGCGAGTTGTAGGCGTCACCCACGAGGGCCTCGTCTTCGCGTTCACGGGATGCAAGCACCGGCGCCATCTTGAAGACGTAGTTCTTCGTGTTCCAATAGAGTTCACGTCCGCCAGTGGTGAGGTGCGAGAAATTGTTGCGCACGTCGCTCATCTGCATCTCCATCGCATGCTCGAAATATTCGCGCATCTTGTCCTTTTCGCCCTTGGCATAGTAGTAATTGGCCAGGTTGTAGTAGGTGCTGACAAGGTCGGGATGCTCGTTGCCCAGCGTCTTCTCCTGAATGGCCAGCGAGCGACGGCTGATGTTGACGGCCATGTCGATGCTGTCGTTCAGATAGTAGAACATCGCCAGGTTGCCGAGAATCTTGGAGTATCGCGAACCGTCGACATCACCCATCTCCTCGTAGTTGCGCACAGCGGCACGACTCAGTTCGAGGGCACGGCTCAGGTTGCCCAGGCGGTGGTTGTAGAGAGAGAGGTTGTTGTAGGCACGTCCGAGCACCGTGGTGGGAATCTTGGCATCGCGCAACAGGTCGATGGACTGCTGGCAGAGTTGGAGCGCCTCGTCGTGCCGTCCGGCATTGAAGCAGTAGGATGAGAGGTCGTTCATCGACTGGGCCATGTTCAGCGTGTCGTTGTTCTCGGTAAAGACTTTGAGCGCACGGCGTTCACCCTCGACCGCATGACGGAAGTCACCGTTCTCGGCATACAGACGTGCCTGCTCCGACAGCGACTTGCCGAACTCCAGATAGTTGCCGTCGCCCTGCACGTCGTTGAAGAGTTGCTCGGTCTGCTGCGCGATTTCGTCGGCTTTCTCAAGGTCGCCCTTGAGGCGGTATAGCGCAGCGAGGTTGCTGATGCAGTTGATGTACTCCTGCGTGCCCTCGCTCTGGTTGGCCTGATAGACCTGCTGGGCACGGGTGAGCGCCTCGATGCCCATGTCGAAACGCTCGGCCTGCTTACAGAACGAACCGAGTTGTCCGAGGATGCGGGCATAGCGAATCTCTGTGACGGCGCTGTCGGCCTCGTAAAGATTACGCGCCTCCATGCCGTAGTCGATGGCTTGGGAATAGTTGCGCAGACTGGCCAGACGCACGGCTTGCTGGGCAAGGATGTCGGCAAAGGCACGGCTGCGCTTGCCGAAGATGCTGCGCCCCTTCTGGATGGCCTTTTCAGCATACTCGTTGGCCTTCTCCTGATTCTCGGCCTGGGTGTAGTACAGCACCAGGTTGTTCAGGGCGTAGGCATAGGCAGGCGTCGTCTTGTCCAGGTATTTCACGGCACGTTCGCCGTAATCGACAGCCTTCAGATAGTCCTGAGGCGAGGCACCGCGCAACGAATAGTACTTGGCCAGATTCTGCAGGTTCTTGCAGTAGTTCTGGTCCTTCTCGCCGTAACGCTCCAGCAACAGGGCCGAGGCTTCCTCGGCAAACTGTATCGCAGCATTATAGTCCTTCTGGTAGGAGTAGAAGATGGCTTTCTTGCTGAGGGCCGTACCCACCACACCCAGGTCGCACTTGTGGGTGCGGCGCCAAGTGATGACCTCGTCTTCGAGGGCAATGGCCTGGTCAACCTCGCCCAACTCGCACTTGATCAGCGCAATGTTGTCCAGCAAAACGCTGTATTCGTAGTCCGAACTGCTGATAAAGTTGTAGGTGCGCACTCGCTCGAACAGTTCCAAGGCCTGGCGTTTGTCACCTTTCTGAAGCAACTTTTGCGCAGTCTTGTAGTCGTTCTCCAGCGTACGCATGTCAACGACGGTCTGAGCCACCGAAGACAGCGCACAACCACAGAGCAGCAGAAGAAGAAGTGTCTTTTTCAATTGAAAAGGGAGAATTGAGAATTGAAAAATGGTTTTCAACAATCGACAATTGACACTGGATGCTCACGCATCAGTCGTCCAGATACTTCTGGTCGTCCTCGGGTTCTTCGGGAATTTCGCCGTTGGCCAGTTCCATGTCGCGAACAACGGCCGTGGGCACATTCTCGTTTCCTTCCTTATCGACGCTGTCAATCATCTGATGGCAGAGGAAGCGGAAATACATGTCGGTCAGGCGGCGAACGGTGGTGGTCTCGTTGTTGTTGATCAGTTTGTCCACCGAACTGATGCCTTCGTACGACGTGCGGATTTCGATTTCCTTACGGTTGGTCGGGTCGAAAAGCACGATCTTACCCTTGGCGGGCACGAGGAGAATGTCGTTGCGGGAGAGTTGCGTCTGCACGTTGACTGGCACGTCCTTCTTGCCTTTGCGGACGAAGAACTTACCTATTTTAGAATAAACATAGACGTCCTGTGCCTGGACGGTCGAGAAGATGCTGCCAACGCAGAGCATCACGATGATGAATAAAATCCGGTTAGGTTTCATAAAGATGATTTTAATACGGTTGATTCGAAATATAAAGAGTAGGCGTCGCTGCCGAATCTATCACACGGCGTGCTTACGCCTTGTTGGCCAGCGGCCTGTAATAGAGAGAGCGTCGGAAAAGTGCTACGTTGTACTTGTCGCCCATCACACAGACGAAGGCGCGATAGATGCCGCGTGCTTCGATGACAAGGGCCACGCCGCCGAGCATCCACAGCAGTTCGATGGAGAGGCCGACGATGCGGAAAACGACAAAGTTGAGGAAGGTGATGAGGCAGACCCAGACGAATGTGAGCAGGGAGGTGAGCGACTCGCTGCGACGGGCAAAGAGCCAGAACGTGCTGTCCGAGCTCCACATCTTCTTCAGCAGGAAATGCTGCCAGATTTGGGTGAAAAGAACGACGAGGAAGGAGATGAGCCCCGTCAGCCATCCACTGGCATGGCGCACGTTGCGGTTTTCCAGCAAGGTCTGCACGCTGTGGGCCACAATCTTCACGCCGGCGATACGTCCGACACTGGTGAAGTGATTGTCGACCAGGTCGTGCAGGGCGCCGACGATGACGATGCGGTCGCGCAGCAGGTCGGTGTTGTTGCTGATGTCGTCCCAGTTGACCTCGGGGAAATACGTGGGCGAGAAGTCGATGATGCGGTCTTCGCCGCGCATTCCTTCAAGACGGGAGTCGTAGGCCGACGCAATCTTCAGGGGGAACGACTCGAGCGTGTCGCCCAGGAAGACGCGGTTGAGGCTGAAGGTGCGCAGGGTGCTTCCGTCGGCACTTTCGGGCGTGTTCACATAGCCTTCCTGCTCAAACTCGTCGAAGAAGAAGAACGAGCGGAAGGGCACGGTGAAGGAGTGTTTCTCCTGGTCCCATTCCTTCATCATGAAGGCATAGCGCGACACGGGCAGTTCGGACAGCGACTGGAGCAGTTGCATGTTTTCCTCTTCCGTTCCGAGCAGGGGGTCGAAGATGACGTCGAAGGCCACCACGGCGGGTTCTGCCTCGCGGATGCTGTCGACCATCAGCGCAATCTTGTCGCGATCCTTCACGTCCGAGATGTCGACGATGGTGATGATGCGGCTCGTGTCGGGCACCTGGGTGTCCTTCTCGACCTGGTAGGCGACGTCGATCATGGAGAAACTCTCGATGGCGCGCTCGATGGGGTTGAAGAACGAGATGTTGACCGCCAGCATCAGGAGGATGGAGAGGAACAGAAAACTGAGCAGCGTGATGACCAGATGGTCAACGTGCAGAATCTCTTTCAGTACTTTTCTCATGGCTGAAAAAAAAGACCCCTCCCCTGCATGAAGGGGAGGGGCCTGTTGGTGTTAGAAGATTACTTACCTTCGATGATGACGCAGCGGTTGTCGTCGTTGGATGTGAACGGCTGAACCTTGTCACCAACGCCCTGCGAAACGATCTGCGAGTCGAGGACGCCGGCCTTCTTCAAGGCCTCAACCATCTTCTTGGCGCGTGCCTCAGAGATGCGCTGGTTGATGACGGCGGTACCCGTGCCCTTGTCGGCATAACCGGTTACGATGAGTTTCTTGCTCGGGTTCTCCTTGGCCCAGCGTGCGCACTCAGCAGCGACAGCGTCCACATTCTTCGGGTCGCTGACGTTGATGGCGTAGTAAACGACCTCCTTGAGCGGCGGTTCGGGGCGAACGATGGTGGTTGTGGTCGGCGGTGCTACGACGCCCTGGTCCACGTTCTCCGTCTGTGTGAAGGTGTTGTCGGAGATGATAGGAGGCGTGTTGTCGACAAACTTCTTCGACTTGGCCATACCGAACTTATAGGTGACGGAGAGCTGTGCGGTCATCATCCAGTCGTCGCGGTTGGTGTACTTCGAGTTGAAGCGGTCGTCGAGCGAGTTGAAGTCTACTTCAAGACCGAGGTTCCAGTGCTTGGCGAGGTTGAAGTCGAGGAGCACACCTGCGCGGAGGTTGTGGCTGAGCAGGTCGTCGCGGTCGAGGCCCTTGCCCCATGCGTTCGTTGTGTTTTCAGCCGGGCTCTTGGCCAGCACGCCTCTCATGTCGTTGTTGTGCCAGGCGTAGTTGAGGCCGACACCACCCACGAGGATGACGTTCACAAAGTGGTTGGCACGCTTTGAGAACATGTTGGTGAGGTTGAACAGCAGGTCAACGTCGCCCGTGATGTAGTTGTACTTGTACGTGTCCTTGATGCTGCGGAAGCCACCCTTCGACTGCCATCCGTTGACGTGTAAGCGTGCACCGATGGCGGGTGCGAAGAAACGACCGACGCCGAGGCTCACGGTCGGCGAGATGATGTCGGTAAACTTGGCGTTGGTAAAGGTCTCACCGATACCGCCCTGCACCTGGATGAAGTTGTAGGGATAGGGCTTGTAGCCCAGTTCCTGTGCCTCTTCTTCGTAGGCACTCTGTGCCGATGCTGTCAGGCCGCAAGCGATGGCGGCTACAGCCAGCAGTGTTCTTTTAAAAAATGTCATAGTCATAAGATTTTTTAATAAAAAAGTACATTTAGCGGTTCAAATTTAGACATTTTTAATGATTCGTGCAAAAAAACGGAAAGAAATTTTCGATTCCCCCTAATTAAAAGTTAAAAAAATAGGTATTCACGCCGTTTTTCGCTAACTTTGTACCCAAATACGTAATTTTATGGCAGAGATTCAAATTCAGAAAGTTGAGACGGCGAAGGACCTTGACCGCTTTATCAAGTTCAGTTACGAACTGTACAAAGGCGACCCTTACTATGTGCCCGATCTCTATTTCGACATGAAGAATACGCTGGGCCCGAAGAACGCGGCGCTTGAGTTTTGCGACCGTCAGGCGTTCCTGGCCTGGAAGGACGGACGGATTGTGGGCCGCGTGGTGGCCATCATCAATCGCAAGGCCAACGAGGCTTGGAACTGTCGCGTGGTCCGCTTCGGCTGGATCGATTTCGTGGACGACCGCGACGTGAGCCGTGCCCTGCTCGAGGCTGTCGAGCAGTGGGGCAAGGAGCGTGGCATGACCGAGATACAGGGCCCGCTGGGCTTTACCGACCTGGACCCCGAGGGCATGCTGTTCGAGGGTTTCGACCAACTGGGCACGATGGGCACTTCGTACAACTACCCCTACTATCCGGAGCACATGCCGGCACTGGGTTTCGAGAAGGACGTCGACTGGATTGAACAGCGGCTCACGGTGCCGCGCGAGACGGGTGTGCCCGAGCGTCTGATGCGCATGGCCAACCTCGTTCAGGACAAGTACGGACTGCAAATCGTCAAGTTCAAGACCTGCAAGCAGATTGCGAAGACCTATGGCCACGACATTTTCGAGGTCATCAACGAAGCCTACTCGTCGCTGTTCGGTTTTTCGCAACTGAGCGAACGCCAGATCGACCAGTACATCTCAATGTATCTCAACGCCGTCGATCCGAAACTCGTCAGCTGCATCGCCGACAAGGACGGACGCCTCATCGGCACGGGCATCTGCATGCCGTCGCTGTCGCGGGCCTTGCAGAAGAGCGGCGGACGCCTGCTGCCCTTCGGCTGGTGGCACCTGCTCAAGGCGCTGAAGTGGAAGCACGACAACCACCTCGACATGCTGCTCATCGCCGTGCGGCCCGAATGGCAGGCCAAGGGTGTGAACGCCCTGTTCTTCAAGGACCTGCTACCCTACTTCATCAGCGAGGGATACGAATGGTGTGAGACGAGCGTCGAACTGGAGACCAATCACAAGGTGAACCAGCAATGGATCTACTTCGAACGACGCACACACAAACGCCGCCGTTGCTGGAAGAAAAACATCGATTAAAAGGGCGGTGTAAAACGTCAAAAAACGCACCGCAGTCCAAATAAATTTGCACCGCAGTGTGACTATAGGCGCACCGCAGTCGAAATAAATTTACACCGCAGTGCAATTTTTTCCTTATTTCACCACTTAGTAAAACAGTATTTTTCATAGTCCCCGAAGCAGGGGGACACCCATCCACATGAACGAAGAATTAGAGTTAAATACGGAGCAGCAGCCCGTGGAATATACCGACGAGAACATACGCCACCTGTCCGACATGGACCATGTGCGCACACGTCCCGGTATGTACATCGGCCGACTGGGCGACGGCTCGCACGCCGAGGACGGCATCTACGTGCTGCTGAAAGAAACGATTGACAACTCGATCGACGAGTTTAAGATGCAGGCCGGACGACGCATCGAGGTGGACATCGAGAACGACCTGAGCGTCTCGGTCCGTGACTATGGACGCGGCATCCCTCAGGGCAAGATGATCGAGGCCGTGTCGATGCTCAACACCGGCGGCAAGTACGACTCGAAGGCATTCAAGAAGAGCGTCGGACTGAACGGCGTCGGCACCAAGGCCGTCAACGCCCTCTCGAGCCAGTTCGAGGTGCGCTCCTACCGAGAGGGGAAGGTGCGCATCGCCCGTTTCGAAAAGGGCATCCTGAAGAGCGACGAGACACACGACCTGCCCTGGGAAGGGTCGCAGGCCGACGAGACCGGCACCTACGTCCACTTCGTCCCCGACAACACCCTGTTCCTCAACTACAAGTTCCAGGCCGAGTTTGTCGAGACCATGCTCCGCAACTACACCTACCTCAACACAGGCCTTGAAATCTACTACAACGGCCACCGCATCGTGTCGCGCAACGGTCTGAAGGACCTGCTCACCGACACGATGGACACGAAGGAACTCTACCCCATCATCCACCTGAAGGGCGACGACATCGAGATTGCCTTCACCCACACCAACCAGCAGTATGGCGAAGAGTACCACTCGTTCGTCAACGGCCAGCACACCATCCAGGGCGGTACCCACCAGAGCGCCTTCAAGGAACACATCGCCCGCACCATCAAGGAGTTCTTCCAGAAGAACTACGAATTTTCCGACATTCGCTCGGGCATCGTCGCCGCCATCGCCATCAACGTCGAAGAGCCGCAGTTCGAGAGCCAGACGAAAATCAAACTCGGCTCGCTCACCATGACCCCCAACGGCGGCCTGAGCGTGAACAAGTTCGTGGGCGACTTCATCAAGACTGAAGTCGACAACTACCTGCACCGCAACCCCGAGATTGCCGAAATCATCGAGCAGAAAATCAAGGATAACGAACGCGACCGCAAGGCCATCGCCGGCGTGACAAAACTGGCACGAGAGCGTGCGAAAAAGGCCAACCTGCACAACCGCAAACTGCGCGACTGCTTCATCCACCTGAACGACCCCGCACCGAAGCAAAGAAAGAATGCCGAAGGCATGGAGGACCCACGCTTCGAATCGAGCATCTTCATCACCGAGGGCGACTCGGCCAGCGGCAGCATCACCAAAAGCCGCGACGTCAACTGCCAAGCCGTCTTCTCCCTGCGCGGAAAGCCGCTCAACTGCTTCGGACTGACCAAGAAAGTGGTCTATGAAAACGAAGAGTTCAACCTGTTGCAGTCGGCCCTCAACATCGAGGACGGACTGGACGGATTGCGCTACAACAAAGTCATCATCGCCACCGATGCCGACGTCGACGGCATGCACATCCGACTGCTCATGATGACCTTCTTCCTGCAGTTCTTCCCCGAACTCGTGCGAAAAGGCCACGTCTATATCCTCCAGACCCCGCTGTTCCGCGTACGCAACCGCAAGAAGCGCATCAAGAAATCGGTGCTCGAAGCGTGGGAAAAGAAACACCCGGGCGACAAGAGTGACCTCATCACCACCTACTGCTACAGCGATGACGAGCGCATCAAAGCCATCGACCAACTCGGTCCCGAACCCGAAATTACCCGCTTCAAAGGCCTCGGCGAAATCTCGCCCGACGAGTTCCGCGGCTTCATCGGTCCCGACATCCGCCTAGAACAGGTCACCCTGCGAAAGACCGACCAAGTGAAGGAACTGCTCGAATACTACATGGGCAAAAACACACAATCGCGTCAGGAATTCATCATCGGCAACCTCCGTATCGAAGAAGACCGGCCTGACGACGACACAGAAGAAGAAACAGAAGATGAATAAGAATCATAAATGGCTGTTCCCCGGCTCGTTCGACCCCTTCACCGTCGGACACAAGGACATTGTGGACCGCGCCTTGGCGATGGGTGCCGAGGTCGTCATTGCCATCGGCGTACATCCCGAGAAGAAAGGGATGTTCAGCATCGAGGAACGTAAGGCACAAATCGAGCGCATCTACCACGACGAACCCTGCGTCACCGTGTGCAGTTACGAAGGACTCACCACCGACTTCGCCCGTGAAGTAGGTGCGACGGCCTTGTTGCGCAGCATCCGCAACGTGAAAGACATGGAGTATGAACGCGACATGGCCGACGTGAACCGCCAACTCTCCGGCATCGACACCGTCCTGCTGTTCGCCTCGCCCGAACATGCCGCCGTGAGCAGCAGCATCGTCCGCGAACTCCTTCACTACGGCAAGGACGTCAGCAAGTATCTGGCCGTGTTGCTCTGCATGCTGATGTTCAACTTTTCGCTTCTCACCGCACAAAACTTCGAAATAGACCGCACGCAGGTGCAGAAAATCCAGGCGGCCGAGTTCTTCATCAGCCACTTCTATGTCGACACCCTCACCGAGGAGAAGGTGGTGGACACGGCCATCGAAGGCATGCTGAAGCAACTCGACCCACACTCGTCGTACATCAAGGCAAAAGACGTGGAACGCTCGGTGGAGAACCTGAACGGCTCGTTCGAAGGCATCGGCGTGCAGTTCAACATCATCGAGGACACGCTGGTGGTGATTCAGCCCGTCAGCGGCGGTCCTTCTGAGAAGAAAGGCATCCTGGCCGGCGACCGCATCATCACGGTGAACGACACGACCATCGCCGGCGTGAAAATGTCGCGCGAAGAGATCATGCGCCGACTGCGCGGTCCGAAAGACTCGACGGTGCGCATCGGTGTGATGCGCGAAGGTGTGAAGGGCGTAAACGAGTTTACCATCGTCCGCGACAAAATTCCCGTTCACACGCTGGATGCGTCGTACATGATCAGCGACAGCATCGGCTACGTCCGCCTGAGCAGCTTCGGGCAGACGACCCACGAAGAGTTCATGTCGGCCGTCCGCACGCTGCAGACACAGGGCATGCGCCGTCTGTTGCTCGACCTTCAGGGCAACGGAGGCGGCTACCTCAGCGCAGCGGTCGAGTTGGCCAACGAGTTTCTGCCCGACGGCACGCTGATTGTCTATACCGAAGGCCGCAGCATTCCGCGCCAGGACTTCCGCGCCAACGGCCACGGCACCCTGTGCGACCTTCCCGTCGTCGTCCTTGTGGACAGTTATACGGCCAGCGCTGCCGAGATTGTCAGCGGTGCCTTGCAGGACAACGACCGCGGCGTGATTGTCGGTCGGCGCACCTTTGCCAAAGGCCTTGTGCAACGTCCGTTCGAACTGCCCGACAAGAGTGTCATCCGTCTGACGACCTCCCATTACTACAGTCCGTCGGGACGCTGCATCCAGAAGCCCTACAAACTGGGGCAGAAGCAGCAGTACGACGACGACATCAACCAGCGTCTGAAGAGCGGCGAACTGACCTGTGCCGACAGCATCCGCCTGGACAGCACGTTGCGTTACGAGACGCTGCGCCAGCACCGCACGGTCTATGGCGGAGGCGGCATCATGCCCGACGTCTATGTGCCGCTCGACACGATGCAGTTCACGCCGCTGCACCGTCAGTTGATGGCGAAGTCGTGCATCCTGAACACATCGCTGCGCTACATGGACAAGCACCGCAAGAAACTGAAGAAGACGTACAAGGAGCCAAACGGTTTTGCGCAGTTCCTCGAAGGTTTCGAGGTGCCGCAGGACATGACGGAGAACCTGCTGGCCGAGGCGCGCAAGCAGCACGTGGACTACAGCGACTCGACGTGGCAGGCGACGAAAGAGACGGCCCACCTCATGCTCAAGGCTTTCCTGGCACGCGACCTGTGGGACATGTCCGAATACTTCCAAGTGGTCAACCCCATCAACTCCATCTATACCGAAGGACTTAAAGCACTGAAAGAAGAATGATTACGTATAACACAGAGAACGTTGCGATGCCGAAGATTCGTCGTCGCGACACATCGGCCTGGATACGCCAGGTGGCCGAACGCCACGGCATGCGTGTGGGCGACGTGGGCTACATCTTCTGCGACGACGCGCGCATCCTCGAAGTCAACCGTCAGTACCTGCAGCACGACTACTACACCGACATCATCACCTTCGGCTACACCGAGGGCAACGTCATTGCCGGCGACATCTTCATCTCGCTCGACACCGTCCGCACGAATGCCGAGAAGTTCCACACGCCCTATGAGCAGGAGCTGCGCCGTGTCATCATCCACGGCATCCTGCACCTCTGCGGCATCAACGACAAGGGGCCCGGCGAACGTGAGGTGATGGAGCAGCACGAGAACGAAGCGCTGGCACTATTGTAGATTTTTTTGGGGAGTTAAAGGAGTTAAAGAAGTTAAGGGAGTTAAAGACGAATGTGAGAAACAGTAACGTCCTTTAACTCCCCTAACGAACGAAGTGAGTGATAACTCCCTTTAACTCCTTTAACTCCCCAAATTCACCTCCCAAAAAACACACATTGAGGGCTACCGTTTCTCGCGAAAGGGTAGCCCTCGTTCTTAGAACCAATAAATAAAATAAGTAGAAAGAGAGTTTTTGCGTAGATAAAAGTTAAGGTCTAAGTTGTATATAAAGAGAGAGAAAGAGTTACTAATCTATCACTGGCCATCGATCCTTATCGGCGTCCGCCGCCACGGGTGCCACCGCTGGTGCTGCCACCGCGCGAACCGCCGCCACTGCTGCTGACGCTGCCGCGCGAACCGCTACCGCTGCTGACACTGCTGCTGCGTGTGCTGCCACCGAAGCTGCTGCCTGCGCTGCTGCTGCGTCCGGCAC
>R23__coassemble_415_pt1 | contig 29316 bp, 23 predicted proteins | sample R23__metabat2_high_PE_006 | metagenome-assembled genome bin R23
GTTTTTTTCGTTATTTTGCACTCGAATACGGAATATTCACAATCAAATCATACATACAATGAAGAATTCTCAGAAAAAGAACATCGGCATCGCACTCGTCGTCCTCGGCGCAGTCCTGATGATTCTCGCCACCGTCATCCCGGCGCTGGGCGACCTGCTCGACCAGAACATCTACACGGCCGGCAGTGCCTTCCTCGTCATTGCCGGCATCATCGTCCACATCTGGCTGAACAAGAAACTGCCGCTCGACGACGAACCGGAAGACGAAGACTAACAGCATGCTGCGAGCCATTCAGAAGCGGGCAAGGAACGACGACGTTCCCCGCCCGCTTCTCTTTTCCCAGACACCCGCTCCAAGTACTTGGAAAAATCACGCCAAGTGCTTAGCGTTCGAACGCCAAGTGCTTGGCGTAAAAATTCCAAGCGCTTAGCGTGAATTCTCCAAGCGCTTGGACACCATGATTCAGCACGTTCGTTTTAAGACGCCTATAGCATTTTTATGGTACAAATCTTGCTTGGTTCATTATTTTCCCTTAACTTTGCGTCAGAATCTTAATTTATACGACTATGACAGCGCTGCAACTCAATGCGATATACACTCAAATCTGGCAAAATATTGGTCAGATTGCAGATAGTGAGCCTCTGATGAAGCGGCTTTCCAACTACACAGCTAAATTAGTAAAAGCCAAGAATGATTCCACGGCCATGACGAAAGAGCAATTTGAAGCCAAAATAGAACGGGCTGAGGCTGCTTATGCACGTGGTGAAGGCGACGAAATGCTCCCAGGCGAAGATTTAACTGCTTTCTTAAAACGCATGGGGTATGACTTATAGGCTGATTTTCGAAAAAGAAGCACAAGAGGATTTGGCAAAACTAGCCAAAAGCGAGCCTAAACTGTATAAGAAGGCCCAACTGTTCTTACAAGAACTGGTACAGCATCCCAAAACTGGTTTAGGCCATCCAGAACCACTTAAAGGCCATCCCGAAGGTCGTTGGAGTCGTGCACTCAGTAAAAAGCACCGTCTCGTCTATCGCATCTACGAAACAGAGGTCGTTGTGCTCATCATCTCTGCCTACGGGCATTATGATGATAAATAATAATGAAACGATTTGCCGTAATATTCCATTTGTGATAAAATTAACACCTAATTAGCTTTGATATGCAAGATACATGGAATAAGTTTGTTTGGAAACTGATTGAATGCCAAACAAAAGATGTAGAAGAAATCGTATATCATAACCTTATAGAAGACAAACTCGAACTATTAGGGTGGGCAGGTTATCGTGGTGAGATATGCCATAAGGCTAAAGTGCCCATTGGATCAAATGGTAGCATCCAACCGGATATCCTTATTAAGAAGAATGAGGAAAATCAGTTTGTCATTGAGGTCAAACGTCCCAACCACACGCAGCGTGACCGAGAACTGAAGCAGCTGTTTTCCTACATGCTTCAGTTAAGGTTGAAAGTGGGTATTTACATAGGTGAGCATATCGAGGTTTTCTACGACCAGCCAGACAATGATGCAGACCCCGTCTCCGTCATGAAGATTGACTTGAAGATGGATAGCAAGAATGGAGCGACCTTTGTCAGCCTGTTCTCACAAGACACTTTTGACAAAGAAAAGATTGGTCAATGGTGTGAAGAACGCATTCAGGAGATGAAGAGAAAGGAGAGCCTAAACCGAATTAAAGAGAGTCTGATGTCAGAGGAAGGTTGCTGCCAAATAGCAAAAAGTGTTCGACAATATCTTATTGATACTTATGGAAATGAATTCTCTGAACAATCAATCGATGAGATGCTGCAAACACTTGTGTTTAGTGCTGAGTTGAAGACAAACACGAAAACGGTGACACCTACACCCAAAAAGCAAAAGAGCAAAAAGCCTATACAACCTGTTCAATCTCAGACCAACATCCCTTGCTTTTTGACACGTGGCAATCTGAATGTTAAAGGACTGTTTCATGTTGAAGCCCAAACCTTGTGCGTGCTTCAAGGTAATGTTATCAATTCCAATGTGGTTCCTAGTTTCAAGGAACGAGATAAAAGGAAAAGGGAAGAACAAGTTCAGATGTATGTCCATGAAAAGGATGGAAAACTAGTGGTTACCAACGATTTCCTTTTTGATACTCCCAGCGGTGCGGCCGTCTTCTGCATAGGTGGTGCTGCTAACGGTTGGAGGGAATGGAAAGATGCACAGGGCCGACCCTTGGATTTCTACAGGAAGAAGAAGGTGAAATAAATGTTCCATAAAGGACGGGTTTTGTGGAGCCAATGGTGTTCTTCCTCAAAAACAAACGCCGCCGATGCAAAAAAAGGGTTTGCATCGGCGGCGATGGTTATGTGGTTGTGTGAGCGGTTATTGCGGCTGTTGGCTGACGACGAGTTTGTAGCCCTTGCCGTGTACGTTGAGGATTTCGACGTTCGGGTCGCCCTTGAGGTGCTTGCGGAGTTTGGTGATATAGACGTCCATGGAGCGGGCGTTGAAGTAGTTGTCGTCGATCCAGATGCTCTTGAGGGCGTAGTCGCGCGGCAGCAGTTCGTTGGGTTTGTTGCTCAGCAGGGTGAGCAGTTCGGCCTCCTTGGTCGTGAGTTTTATGATCTTGTCGTCGGCTGTGAGGATCTGCTTCTGGGTGTCGAAGATGTAGATGCCGATGGGGCGGATGGTCTCAGCCTTGTTCGACTTGCCACGGACGCGGCGCAGGATGGCTTCGATGCGCAGGACGACAACGTCCATGCGGAAGGGCTTGGTGATGTAGTCGTCGGCACCGATTTCGAAACCGGAGCGAACGTCTTCGATGAGGGTCTTGGCGGTGAGGAAGATGAAGGGGATGTCCTGGTCCATCTCGCGGATGCGCTTGGCCAGTGTGAAACCGTCCATCTTGGGCATCATCACGTCGAGGATGCAGAGGTCGTAGTGTCCGTCGCGGAAGGCGTTGAAGCCTTCTTCGCCATCGACGCAGAGGTCGGCGTTGTAGCCTTTGGCCTCGAGGTACTCGCGGAGGAGCATGCCGAGGTTTTCGTCATCTTCGCAAAGGAGGATGTTGACGTTTTCAATTTTTTCTTCCATAGTGTTGAGGGTTTTACGGGGTTAATGATTGTGGGGATTATCTCTGGGTGTGAATGGCGGGACTACTGCTCGCCGTAGATAGGTAGGCGTATGATGAATTTCGTGCCGATGCCGAGTTCGCTTTCGGCGTGGACGGTGCCGCGGTGGTCGGTGATGATCTTCTTGACGTAGGCGAGTCCGAGGCCGAATCCCTTGACGTCGTGCACATTGCCTGTGTGTACACGGTAGAACTTTTCGAATATCTTCTTCAGGTCGTCGCGCTTGATGCCGATGCCGTTGTCCTGCAGCGAGATGCAGAGCCAGTGGGGCTCGTTCCACGTCGAGATGGTGAGCTCGAGCTGGGTGTCCTGGCGACGGTATTTCACGGCGTTGTCCATGAGGTTGAAGACGACGTTGGTGAGGTGCATCTCGTCCACCATCACGTTGGGGCGCTCGGCCTTCAGGTGTGAGACGATCTTGCCGCCGTTCTTCTCGACCTTCAGCGCAAAGGTGTGGACGACGCCCGAGATGAGTTCGTTCATGTTGACTTCGGTCATCTGCAGGTTTGCGCGCTGGTTTTCGTACATGCTGAGTTGGAGCACTTTCTCGACTTGGAAACGCAGGCGCTTGGCCTCGTCGTTAATGGTCGTGGCGAGACGGTGCAACATCTGCGGCGTCTTGGGCACGGAGTCGTCGTTCAGCATCTGCGAGGCCAGCGAGATGGACGAAAGCGGCGTCTTGAACTCGTGCGTCATGTTGTTGATGAAGTCGTTCTTGACCTCAGAGAGTTTCTTCTGGCGGAACACAAGAATCATCGTGATGACGAACGTGACGAGCAGGATGAGCGTGAAGATGACGGCGGGAATGGTGAAGGCCAGCGAACGGTAGATGTACTTGCCGAACTCGGGGAAGTGGACCTTCAGCACACCCATTTTCTGAACGGGGTCGTTGCGGAAGAGAGTCTGTGTGAACGTGTGGTTCTCGCCCTTCGGGTCGTAGTCGGAGCACTGGAACACGCGCTGTCCGTTGTTCGTATGTACGGCAAAATGATACTGAAGGTCGATGCCGTTGGTGCTGAATTCGGATTTCAGCAACTGGTCCAGTTCGCGGAAGTCGATGCGGTCCTGCAGCGGACGGTCGCTCGCCGTGTAGAGGATGCTGTACACCACCTCATCGACCAGGTCGCGCTGGTAGTTGTAGCGGTCGCGCATGATTTCCTGCAGGGAGCGCGACTTGTCCAAGAGGCTTGTACCTTTGCGCTTCGTAAAATAGTTGTCGTTCAGCCGCGTCGTGGCCTCCGTCGACATGAGGCGGAAAGTGCTGCCGTCCTTGGCATGCGCCACACTCGTCCGCTGGATGATGGCCGAGTCCTGACTGACGAAGATGGTGTCGATGGCCGTGCTGATGCCTTCAGAAGCCCCCGAGCCCTGCTCCAGGTAACGAGCCGTCTCGCTCAGTTCCAGTTGGTGCGACACGTTTATCAGGGCTCTGTTCACTGACTCCTCGAAATGCTGGCGGCGCATGTTCAGGATTTCATCCACATAGCGCATCTGCATCACAAGCAGCGTGATGAACGACAGTCCCATGATGAGAGCTAGGATGAGTATGGTGCGTTTTTTCATTGAGCGTGATGTTGTCGCAGATTGTTTTCGCCTGCAAATTTCGCGTAATCTCTCCAATTTACAAACAGAATAAAGACTTTTTTGATAATTTAAACACAAAAAGTCGGTATATTTAACATTTGCAGGCTTTTTAGTTGGTGTTTTGATAAGTAATAGTTGGCGTTAAGATTTTATTTGTACTGTGGATTATGTTTGTGCGGACTGTGGATGGTGCTGGCATGGACTGTGGTTGGCGTGGCGAAGTGCTGCGGTATGCATTTTGGCGAACAGGTGAAGGGCGAAAAGGCAAAGGAAAAGGCACATCCGCCTAGGTGGGGATGTGCCTTTGGAAGAGGGCTGCGACGGTGTCGCAGCATAGGAGGATACTAAAATGTTTAGTCTTCTTCCTTGCTTTGTTCTTCGAATTCCTTGACGAGCTTAGCCTGAACGTCGGTCGGAACGAGTTCGTACGAGGAGAACTTCATGGTGAAGGATGCGCGTCCACCGGTGATGCTGGAGAGCGAGGTGGAGTAGTTGGAGAGTTCCTTCAGAGGTACCTTGGCGATGAGTTTGTCATAGCCGCTTTCGCTCTCGGAACCCATGATCATGCCACGGCGGCCTTGCAGGTCGCTCATGACGTCGCCCATGCGGTCGCTCGGTGTGAGGACTTCGACGTCGTAGATAGGCTCGAGCAGTTTCGGTCCGGCTTCCTTGAAGGCTTCGGCGAAGGCGTGGCGGCCGGCAAGGATGAACGCAATTTCTTTGGAGTCAACTGGGTGCATCTTACCGTCATAGACGATGACGCGGACGTCGCGGGCATAACTGCCTGTCAGCGGTCCCTGCTCCATGCGTTGCATCACACCCTTGAGGATGGCGGGCATGAAACTTACGTCGATGGCACCGCCGACTACGGAGTTGATGAACACGAGTTTGCCGCCCCATTCGAGGTCGATGACTTCTTCGCCCTTGGGCGTAATCTTGAATTCCTGGTTGCCGAACTTATAGACGGACTTTGCGGGTTCGCCTTCTACGTATGGCTCAACAATCAGATGCACTTCACCGAACTGGCCTGCACCGCCCGACTGCTTCTTGTGACGATAGTCGGCGCGTGCGGCTTTGGTGATGGTTTCGCGGTAGGGAATCTTCGGTTCGCCGAAAATGACCTTGATCTTGGCATTGTTTTCGAGACGCCACTTCAGGGTGCGCAGGTGGAATTCGCCTTGTCCCTTGATGAGAGTCTGTCTCAGTTCCTTCGACTGCTCGAGTACCCATGTCGGGTCTTCCTGGCTCATCTTCTGGATGGCTGCCATCATCTTTTCCGAATCGCTTTCGTTTTCGGCCTTGATGCTGCGGATGTATTTCGGGTCGGGATACTTGACGAAGTCAAAGCGCCAGTCGCAGTCTTTGCCTACGAGTGTGTTGCCTGTGCGCACGTCCTTGAGTTTCAAGGTGCAACCGATATCGCCAGCCGAGAGTTCTTCCACTTTGATGCGGTTTTGTCCTGCGCAGACGTAGAGCTGTGTCAGGCGTTCCTTCGAGCCACGGTCGGTGTTGGTCATGTCGTCACCTTCGTGCACTTTTCCGCTCATTACCTTGAAGTACTGCACGTCGCCGATGTGTGGCTCGGTTGCTGTCTTGAAGAAGTAGAGTGCTGTGGGACCGTTGGCGTCGACAGCGACTTCCTCGCCGGCTGCATTCTTGACTTTAGGCATTTCGTCGACGAAAGGAACGACGTTGCCGAGGAATTCCATCATGCGGCGTACGCCCATGTCCTTGACGGCGCAGACGCAGAAGACGGGATAGATCGAGCGTGTGATGAGGCCCTTGCGGATGCCTTCGCGCATTTCGTCCTCGGTGAGGCTTTCGCTTTCGAAGAATTTCTCCATCAGGTTTTCATCGTTCTCGGCAGCGGCTTCGACAAGTGCGTGGTGCATTTCCATGGCCTTGTCCATTTCGCTGGCGGGGATGTCCTCGATGATGGGAGCGCCGCCTTCGGGCTTCCACGAGTATTTCTTCATGAGGAGCACGTCGATCATGGCGTTGAAGTCGGGGCCTTCGTTCAGGGGGTACTGCACGGGTACGACTTTCTGTCCGTAGAGTTCCTTCAGGCGTTCAACCGACTGTTCGAAGTTGCACTTCTCGGAGTCGAGCTGATTGACGAGGAAGATGACGGGCTTGCCCAGTTTGTCGGTCATGCGGAAGTGGTTCTGTGTAGCCACTTCGGGACCGTACTGTCCGTTGATGAGGATGACAGCCGTGTCGGTCACGTGGAGTGCTGTGAGGGCTGCTCCGACGAAGTCGTCCGAACCCGGGCAGTCGATAAAGTTCAGTTTCTTGCCATTCCATTCAGTGTGGAACACTGTCGAGAACACTGAGTAGCCGTATTCCTGCTCCACGGGGAAGTAGTCGCTGACTGTGTTCTTGAGGCTGATGCGACCGCGGCGCTGGATGATGCCAGCTTCATAGAGCAAGGCTTCGGTCAGAGTAGTCTTGCCCGCACCGTCATTGCCAAGCAGGGCAATGTTTTTAATCTCACGAGATTGATAATTCTTCATAATGTTTGGGTGTTATAAAAATTGAAAAAGATGTATCTACACAACTCGGTTGCAAATTTCGCATTTTTTTGTGAGATAGTGGATTGTGCAAAGTGTGTTGTAAAACATGTTTTTGGTTTTTTGAGAAAGAATGGGTGCATGGGTCGGGATGGTCTCCATGAAAAGGGCATTTGCGGTTTGCCCGAACGCCACGTCCAAGTACTTGGAAAATGAACGCCAAGTGCTTGGCGTGAAAACTCCAAGTGCTTAGCGTAAAAATTCCAAGCGCTTGGCGTTCGAACGCTAAGCGCTTAGCGTGAAAAATCTAAGCGTTTGGATTCTATGTCAAATTGAGGCGGATTATTTGTGCCTGTGGCGAAAAATTGTTATATTTGCACACGCAACCCGATGGCCGAGTATTTTCTATATAATATAATAAGGTATTAACTCATCAAATCAAAAACAATGAAGAAAACGATCCTGACCTTTGCCTTGCTGCTGGCGTTCGGCCTGCAGGCAATGGCTGATTCAGCGAAAGTGGCCAGCCCCGACGGACGACTGGCAGTCGAGGTGCAAGTGACCGACGGACGTGCCACCTACACCGTTACCTACGACGGCAAAACCGTGCTCGAACCCTCGCCGCTGGGTTTCGAGGCCGACTTTGGCAACCTGTTCAACGATGTCACCCTGGCCGGTACGGAGGAGAAGAAAATCGACGAGGAGTATGACCTCACACGTGCCAAGACGTCGCACATCCACTATGTGGCCAACGAACTCATCGTCAGCCTGCGCAACAAGCGCAACCGCCAGATTATGGTTGATTTCCGTGTGTCGGACAACGACGTGGCCTTCCGCTATGTCATGCCCCGCATGGGAGAGCGTGGCAGCGCACGCATCATGAAGGAGGAGACGGGATTCAACTTCCCCGCAGGCACAACCACGTTCCTCACCCCTCAGAGCGATGCCATGATAGGTTGGAAGCGTTCGAAACCCAGTTATGAAGAGGTGTATAAGGCCGATGCTGCCATGACCGAACCTTCGCAGTACAAGCACGGATACACGTTCCCCTGCCTGTTCAAGACGCCCGACGTGTGGGTGCTGGTGAGCGAGACAGGCGTTGACAGCCGCTATTGTGCCTCGCATCTCAGCGAGCACAAAGGCGACGGACTCTACACCATCGACTTCCCCATGGCCGAGGAAAATAACGGCAACGGCACCGTCGAACCTGGCTTTGCCCTGCCTGGAACGACACCTTGGCGCACCATCACCGTCGGTACGACCCTGGCACCCATCGTCGAGACCACGGTAGCCTTCGACAACGTCCGTCCACGCTATGCCACGAAGCATGACTACAAGTACGGCAAGAGCACGTGGAGTTGGATTGTATGGCAGGACGCCTCGATGAACTATAAGGACCAGGTCGCCTTCATCGACCTGGCGCGTGAGATGGGCTACCCCTATATCCTTATCGACGCAAACTGGGACCAGGAGATTGGCAAGGAACGCATGGCCGAACTCATCAACTACGCTCACAGTCAGGGTGTTGACGTGTTCCTCTGGTTCTCTTCGAGCGGCTATTGGAACGACATCGTCCAGAGCCCCATCAATGCCATGGACAACAGCATCGCCCGCAAAGACTGGATGCGCTGGATGCAGCAACTCGATGTGAAGGGCATTAAGGTCGATTTCTGGGGCGGTGACAAGCAGGAGACCATGCGCCTCTATGAAGAAGTGCTCAGCGATGCCGACGACCACGGACTCATGGTCATCTTCCACGGCTGCACCTTGCCTCGCGGCTGGGAACGTATGTACCCCAACTATGTCGGGAGCGAAGCCGTCCTCGCCAGCGAGAACATGGTGTTTGGACAGGCTTTCTGCGACAACGAGGCCTACAACGCCTGCCTGCATCCCTTCATCCGCAACACGGTCGGCTCGATGGAGTGGGGCGGCTCATTCTTGAACCGCCGTCTGTCTCGCGGCAATCAGGGGGGCACCACACGTCGCTCTACCGACTGTCTCGAACTGGCCACCGCCGTGCTTTATCAGAATGCCATCCAGAACTTCGCCGTGACTCCGGAGAACCTTCGTCCGCAAGCCGAAGGAGGTGCACCCAAAGAGAGCATCGACTTCATGCGCAACGTACCGACGACATGGGACGAGACCCGTTTCATCGACGGTTATCCGGGCCGCTACGTCGTTCTCGCCAGACGTCACGGAGACACATGGTACATCGCCGGTGTGAATGCGGAGAAGGCCAAGAAAACTCTCACCCTTGACCTTTCGCGCTTCGTCTCCAAAGGCGACGCCACCCGTCTCTACACCGACAACCTGAAGAACCAGGATCCGGTGTTGAACGAGGCGTACAAGGTGAAGAATCCGAAGAAAGTTCAGGTGACGATGGACACCAACGGCGGTTTCGTCATGGTGAAGTAAGTTGCACAAAAAAAGCGGCCACAGCAACGTGTTTGCTGTGGCCGCTTTTTTTGTGTGCTCTGGATCAGTGTCCTTTCCAGAAGTTCTCAAGTTTCTGCTGTTTCTCGAGCTGTGCCTTGTACTCTGCGTTGGCTTTGTTGTACTCAGCCTGACGGGCCTGTGCCTCGGTGATGCGTGCCTTCAGACGCGACACGGTACCCGTGATGGAGGCGTCCTCCTGGGCGGCCTTTGTGGCGAGGGCGAGGGCTCCGCTGTAGTCCTTCTTCATGGCAGCGTTCTGTGCACGGAAGAGGTCGCAACGGCCTGCCATCGACGAGTCGAACTGCTCTGCCTTGCGCAGGTAGGACTCCACGGCGCTGCCGTTGCCGCTGCGTGCGAGTGCATAGACCACCTGCATGGCGATGCGAGACTTCTGACGGTCGCTGGTGCAGAGTTCGATGGCCTTGTCGTAGTACTGGACAGCCTCGGCGTGTTTGCCCTGTTTCTGTGTCCACTGGGCCATACCGATGGCGGAGTTGTAACTCGGTTCAAGGTCGTAGGCATACTTCGACGCCGTGAAGTAAACATCGGTGTCGTCGCAGTCGTTGTTCTGCAGGATGTTGATCACGCTGCGCAGGTAGGCCAGGTCTGTCTTACGTGCTTCCACTTTCGGAGTGAAAATGGCGATGAGTTGGTCACGTTCGGCAGCCTTTGATTCAGCGAACTGGTGTTCGACGGCCATGAGGGTGGGGTCGTACTGGGCGACGATCTTCTGCTGCTGGGCTTCGTCGGTGGTCTGGTTGGCCTTTTCGAGCATTTTCTCGCACACTTCCTTGCAGAGCAGGTAGTCCTTGAGGAACTGTTCGCGGAAACCGTCCTGGTCGGCCTTGTACTTGGCGTAGGAGGTCTTGAAATACTGGTCGAGGACGAAACCTTCGACTTCGTGGGTCGGGTCTTCGTTCACCTCGGCGATACCTTCGGAGAACATGTCGTAGGCCTTGTCGAGCGAGTAGTCGTCAAAAATCGCCGGAGCGAACGACGAGTAGTAGTAGGCCTTGCGGGCCAGGACGGCGCCGTGGCTCGTCTGGTTGCGTGGAGGCGAGAACGAGTTGAGCGCCTGCACGTGCTTCATGCGTGTGTCTTCCAGGAACATGAGGTCATTCAGGTACTTCTGACGCTCTCCTTTGTCCATGGTTCCCAGAAGCAACTGGTAGATGACGTATTCGCCACGGGTATAGGTGGTCACCTGTGCCAGCGGAGCCTTTTGCAGCAGGGGCATGACGCAGTCATAGGCGTCCTTCCAGTTCTGCATCTTATAGTAGTCGCCGAGCATGCTCAGGTTGCCCAGTGCTTCGATGCTGTCGTTGCCGTGTCCGACACGGTCGTAAACCGACGTTCCTTCGTACTGAGCCATTGCGGTGGCCGCAACCATTGTCAGGGCCAATCCGGCAAACATTCTTTTCATCTTCTTCATAGTCCTATTTTTTTAATGCGTTAATACATTGTTTATAAAAGTGCCGCAAATTTACATATATTTTCCGATACAACGTTGAAAATGCAACGATAATTAACACTTTTTGCGCTATCTTGTCGCGAAAAGAACAAAACAGGTAGCATTTGGACAACATTTTCGACGCACGACTGTCGACTTTCAATTTTTTTCATTAACTTTGACGCGTTCTAAAAAATGATTTGACGATGAAAAAGACACTTTTTTCGCTGATGGCCATGGCTGCTCTGCCCGTTCTCGTCCTCACGGCCTGCCAGGGCAGGGTGACGGTGCAGGGCGAAGACGGCAAGACCGACACCATCGAGTTCAACACCGACACCATCCGCCAGGTGAACATCTCCATCCAAGTGGGTGAATCCTCGGCGTCGGAACCCACGGCCGAACCTGCCGACTCATTGCAATAAATTCCCATGTCCAAGTACTTGGAAAAATAACGCCAAGTGCTTAGCGTTCGAACGCCAAGTGCTTAGCGTGAAATCTCCAAGCGCTTAGCGTGAAAATGCCAAGCGTTCGGACGGGGGGTGAAATGCAACTTTTTTCGGCATTCTCTTCCAAATCTTCGCGGAATTGCGTAACTCTGGCCTACGGCCGAAGTTACTCACGTTCGGGAATAAAAATAAAAGTTTTTTTTCGACTTTTATTTTGTATTCCACTCACTTACTCGTAACTTTGGCTTCGCCGAAGATACTCTCGTTCGAAAAAACTCAAGTAAACTTGTTTTTTTACTCACTTACTCGTAACTTTGCAAATTGAAACCCTACAAAACCCAAGAAGAATCTATGAGAAAGGTTGCTTTGATTACCGGTGTGACAGGACAGGACGGGTCGTTCCTCAGCGAGTTTCTGCTGGCGAAGGGCTACGAGGTGCATGGTGTCATCCGCCGTTCGTCGGTCGATTACCGTGAACGCATTGCCCATCTGGAGGGACTCCCCAACTTCCACCTTCACTACGGCGACATGGGCGACTCGATGTCCATCCTGCAAGTCGTGTCGAAGGTGCAGCCCACCGAAATCTATAATCTGGCGGCACAGAGCCATGTGCAGGTCAGTTTTGACTCGCCCGAATTTACGGCCGACGTCGATGCCACGGGTGTGCTCCGTGTGCTCGAGGCCGTACGTCTGTGCGGACTGACTCAGTCGTGCCGCATCTACCAGGCCTCGACCTCCGAACTGTACGGAAAAGTCGAACAGGTTCCGCAGAACGAGCAGACGCCCTTCCACCCCTACAGCCCCTATGCCGTGGCCAAACTCTACGGCTACTGGATTGTGAAGGAGTACCGCGAGGCCTACGGCATGTTCTGCTGTTCGGGCATCCTCTTCAACCACGAGTCGGAACGCCGCGGCGAAACCTTTGTGACGCGAAAGATTACCCTGGCCGCTGCCCGTATTGCGCAGGGCAAGCAGGACCGGCTGTTCCTCGGAAACCTCTCCAGTCTGCGTGACTGGGGCTATGCCAAGGATTATGTCGAGTGCATGTGGCTCATGTTGCAGCAAGAGCGCCCCGACGACTTCGTCATCGCCACGGGCGTGCAGCACAGCGTCCGTGATTTCTGCTACCATGCCTTCCGCCATGTCGGCATCGAACTCGAATTCCGCGGTGAGGGCATCGACGAAAAGGGCATTGACAAGGCGACAGGGCGTGTCCTGGTCGAAGTCAGCCCCGACTTCTACCGTCCGACCGACGTGGTCAACCTCTGGGGCGACCCCACCAAAGCCCGTGAGCAACTGGGATGGAATCCCGCCAAGACCACGTTCGAAGACCTTGTCCGCATCATGGTCGAACACGACATGGCTAAGGTCGCTGCAGACGGTGCCGCCGCCAAGGTCCGCACGAATTTGGCTGAGTATCTGGAAAAAGGTATCGTGAAATAGGGACTCTCCCCCGGCCCCTCCCTGTAAGGGAGGGGAGTGGTTACTTTTCCAAATCATGGCATATTTTAAAACGGCATCTCCTGACCGTTATAACCTGTTGCATGAGTATGCATTGCAAAACAGAAAGAATGCTACTTTGGCCGAAGATATCCTGTGGCAACATCTCCGTAAAAATGACTTTGGGGTGAAGTTTTTGCGACAGCACGTGATTGGTGATTATATTGTCGATTTTTTGGCAAAAGAACAGGAACTTGTGATTGAGGTTGACGGTGCCTATCATGCAGAGCGACAACAACAGGAAAATGATGTGCGACGCACTGCTGATCTAGAAGAAATGGGGTTTCATGTTATTCGCTTCACCAATGAAGAAGTGGAATATAACATTGAAGAGGTAATGATTCAGATAAAAAATAATTTTCAGTGAACACGAATAATTATAGTAAAGAAGTAACTCCTCCCCTCCCTCACAGGGAGGGGCTGGGGGAGAGTCAGAAAATATACGTCGCTGGTCATCGTGGTCTGGTGGGCTCAGCCATTTGGCAGAACCTGCTACAGCGTGGTTACACCAACCTTGTGGGACGTACCCATCAAGAGTTGGACCTGCTGGACGGTGCAGCGGTGAGAAAGTTTTTTGACGAGGAACGGCCCGATGCAGTGGTGCTGGCTGCGGCCCATGTGGGCGGCATCATGGCCAACCTGAAGTACCGTGCCGACTTCATCTGGCAGAACTTGCAGATTCAGCAGAATGTCATCGGCGAAGCATGGAAGCACGGAGTGCAGCGCCTGCTCTTCCTCGGTTCGACCTGCATCTATCCGCGGGAAGCACCGCAGCCGATAACGGAGGACTCGTTGCTCACCTCGCCTCTGGAATACACCAACGAGCCCTATGCCATCTCCAAGATTGCAGGCCTGAAGATGTGCGAGTCGTTCAATCTCCAGTACGGCACCAACTACATCGCCGTCATGCCCACGAACCTCTACGGTCCCAATGACAACTTCCATCTGGAGAACAGCCATGTGCTGCCCGCCATGATTCGCAAGATACACCTGGCCAAGTGCCTGAACGAAGGCGACTGGGCGGCAGTGCGTCGCGACGTCGGTCTGCGTCCCGTCACGGCGCCCGACATGCCGCGCATCGACGCCGAGAGCAGCGAAGCCGACATCCTCCGCGTCCTTGCCCACTACGGCATCACGCCCCAGGCCGTCACCCTCTGGGGCACGGGCCGTCCGATGCGCGAATTCCTCTGGAGCGAAGAAATGGCCGATGCCAGTGTGCACGTGCTGTTGAACGTCGATTTCCGCGACACCTATTCCGAAAATCTCAACGCCGACCGCATCAACGAAATTCGCAACTGCCACATCAATGTGGGTACGGGCCGCGAAATCAGCATCCGCGACGTCGCCCAACTCATCATGAAAGAAATCGGTTTCCGCGGCGAACTTCGCTGGGACAGCACCAAGCCCGACGGCACCCTCCGCAAACTCACCGACGTGAGCAAACTGCACCGACTCGGCTGGCATCACAAGATTGAAATCGACGAAGGTGTCCATCGCCTCTACCAATGGTATCTTCAGGGCATTTGCATCAACCACCAAACCTAATTCATCACCTTGCACACAAACACAACTGACAGTCCGCTGCGGACACCTCATCCCCTTGTCGCTGCCATTCCTCTGGTGGTGCTCATCGGTATGTTGGCCGTGGTCATCAGTCTGTTCGGCAGCGATTCGCTCAGCGGAGGCAGTCAGTTGGCCCTGCTCTTTGCTACGGCACTCTGTGTCAGCATTTCCATGCTGTTTTACAGGGTGCCGTGGTCTGTTTTCGAGGAACAACTGAAGAAGACAGTGGGCAGTGTTTCCGTCACTGTCGTCATGCTCCTCATGATTGGTATGATGGCGGGCACCTGGATGGTGAGTGGGGTAGTGCCCACGCTGATCTACTACGGCATTCAAGTCATGTCGCCGCAGTTCTTCCTTGTCTCTGCCTGTGCCATCTGTTCGCTCGTCAGCCTTCTGTCTGGCAGTTCGTGGACCACCATTGCCACCATCGGTGTGGCCCTCTTGGGCATAGGCGATGCACTCGGTGTGTCCGACGCATGGATGGCTGGTGCCATTATCTCGGGTGCCTATTTCGGAGACAAAATGTCGCCGCTCAGCGACACGACCATCCTCGCCTCCTCGACCACAGGCACCGACCTCTTCCGCCACATCCGCTACATGTTGCTGACCACTGTGCCCAGCATCACCATCACACTCATCATCTTCTTCGTCGCAGGACTGGGCACAGAGCCACGTTCGGCTCTGCACATCAGCCAGTACACCGACGGCCTCGATGTCACGTTCCACATTTCTGCATGGACGTTGCTTGTTCCCCTGGCCACAGGTCTGCTCATTTGGCGCAAGGTACCCTCGCTCATCACGCTGTTCGCTTCGGCCGTGCTGGCAGGTGTCTTTGCCCTCATCCTCCAGCCACATCTGCTGTCCGACATCGGCGATGGTTCCATTTTCCGCGGATTGTTCACCACTTGTTTCGGTGCGACATCGATACAAACAGGCTATGCGCCGCTCGACGACTTGGTGGCCACGCGAGGCATGGCAGGCATGCTCAACACCATTTGGCTCATCATCTGCGCCATGTGTTTCGGCAGTGCCATGGTGGCCAGCCGCATGATCGACAGCCTCACAAGTCTGCTTCTGCGCCATGTCCGCAGTCGCCTGGGCATTGTTTCGTCAACCGTCGGCACAGGTCTTTTCCTCAACACTGCTACGGGCGACCAGTTCATCTCCATCGTTCTTACCGCCGACATGTTCCGCGACGTCTATCGACGCGAAGGCTACGAGTCGCGCCTGCTGAGCCGAACCACCGAGGATGCCGCCACCGTCACCAGCGTCCTCATCCCTTGGAACACGTGCGGACTGACGCAGTCCACCGTTCTCTGCGTACCTACGCTCGTCTATCTGCCCTACTGCTTCTTCAACCTCCTTTCGCCGCTCACCACGATGGTTGTCGCTGCCATCGGCTGGCGTATCCGTCGCACACCCACTAACGACCTTTAACTCCCTACCTTAAAATAATGAATATGAAGCACATCTCTTTTTGGATGATTCTTTTTGTGCTGCTGACCTCCTGCCAAAACATAGAGAATCAGTGGCTGCAGGAAAGTCTGACCTATTGCGATGTACAAGTACACCGCACATTGATGGAACTGCGAGGCGACTCCAACCGCATCGATTACACACGCACACCCCGCAATATAGGCCCCGATGAGAACGCTTGGAACCTGCGTTCGGTGCTGACGCCTGAAGAGTGGACGGCAGGCTTCTTCCCCGGCATCCTCTGGCTCGACTACGAGCAGACGCAGGACACGCTGGTGCTGCGTGAAGCACGTTCGTTCACCGACCCACTCGGCTATCTCGCCCGTCAGAAGGTTTACGACCACGACCTCGGATTCATCATGATTGGGAGTTACCTTAACGGCTACCGTCTGACGAATAATGCCGAATATAAAACCGTATTGCTGGCGGCAGCCGACTCGCTGGCCACACTCTTCAATTCCCAGGTCGGCACCCTGCTTAGTTGGCCGCGCAATGTGGAGATGTTTGGCGGACACAACACCATCATGGACAACATGCTCAACCTCGAACTCCTGCTTTGGGCATCGCAGAACGGTGGCGACCCACGTCTCAGGCAGATAGCCATTACCCATGCTGACACTACCATGCGCTACCATTTTCGTCCCGACTACACCTCCTACCATGTCGCTGTCTATGACACCCTTACAGGTCAGCATCTGCGCAATTGCACCCATCAGGGCGCAGGCGACGAGACGATGTGGGCACGCGGTCAGGCTTGGGCCATATACGGCTACACGATGATGTACGACTACACCCGCGAGCAGCGCTTCCTCGACTTTGCCCGACATGTGGCAGATGCCTATCTGGATCGTCTTCCCGACGAAACAATCATTCCTTATTGGGACTTTTCCCGAAACGACTACCGCGACGCATCGGCTGCTGCCATCACAGCCTCGGCACTCATTCGACTCAGTGAACTGACAGGTGATGCCGCCTATCTGACGAAGGCCACGACCATGCTCCGCAACCTTTCGGCCGCACCCTATCGCTGTGGTGATGCCAAGCCTGCCTTTCTGCAGCACTGTGTCGGTAACTATCCAGCTGGCAGCGAAATCGACTACAGCATCAATTATGCCGACTACTACTATCTCGAGGCTTTGTCGCGCCTCAAAGCCACACGCTGACTCCTCACGATGCCTCCGTCAACGACTTTGGCAGGGGCTGGGAATCAACACGCCAAGCGCTTAGTGTTTTTTTCTCCAAGCGCTTGGATGTGATCGAAGTGTATGTCGGGAGTTACAGGTCGTAACGGAAGTAATCGACGTCGATCACTCCGCTCTCACGTTCGTCGTTGAAGTTGTAGATGCCGATGCGGTCGCCGCGATAGTGTCCCCAAACGAGGGGTGCGCTGCCGACGGGTGTGTAGTGTTCGCCATCGGTACTATAATCATAGGTGGCGATGCCGTCGAGCGTCCAGGCGGAGCGCAGCCAGAGGATGTCGGCGGTGATGTCGGCGACGCGCTGCACGTGGTCTTTCAGACGGAACTCCAGTTGCTTTCTGCCTTTCGTACAAGAGATGCCGAGGGCGCTGCCTTCGGGCGAGAAGTGGCAGAGTCCTGCATGCTGGCCGTCGGCCATGCGGCTGATGTCGATGCGGACGGTGACTTCGCTGTTCGACGTGCGGTACGTGCGCTGTGTCAGGGTGTTGCCTGCTTTCAGCAGACGGTCTCTTTCCAAAGGACGGAAGGCTTTCAGACGCAGCCATCCGGGGCGTTCGGTGAGGCTGAACATGTCAGCGCGGGGCTGGTAGTTCCACTGCCACTGGGGTCCGAGGGTGGTGGCGGTGAAGTCGTCGCTCGTGGCCAGCGTCGGTCTGTTCTTCAACTTCGCCGGCATGGGTGCCTGCCAAACCATTTCCATGTCTTTGCCGAGCATGGGCCAGCCGTCTTGCCATGTGACGGGCAGCAGGCTCATGATGCGTCCGCTCCAGTCGCCTGTGCCGTGGTGGGTGAGGAAGTACCAGCGGAGGTCGGGTCCGAGGACGATGCCGCCCTGGTTGGGTTCGTTGGCATCGACACAGGGGTTGAGCAACTGTCGTTCTTCGGCGAAGTTGCCCTGCATCGAGCGGTCGCGCTTGGCCATGACATAACGTCCCTTGCCTCCCATGTACTCGCTGAAGACGAGGTAGTAGTAGCCGTCGTGCCAGATGAGTTTGCTGGCCTCACGGCCGTTGCCCTCGTTGACGAGACGGGCACGGCTGCGGTCGATGGTACGGGCGTCGTCGGACATGGGGAAAAGGTAGGTTTTGTAGTTGTCGGCAAAGTGGGTGGCGAGGAACCAGGCACGGCCGTCGTTGTCCCAGATGGCTGTGCAGTCGTCCCAGCCGCTGCCGTCGATGAGGGTGGTGAGCGGTTGCCACGGACCTTCGGGACGCTTGGCACTGGTCACGTAAACGCCTTCGTCTGGCGTACCGAAGAAGCAGTAGAAGCGGCCGTTGTGGTAACGCAATGTGCCCGCCCAGATGCCTCGTCCGTAGCGGTCCATCGTGGTGTAGTTGAGAGCCTCCGAAATCTGTGTGAGGTCGCTGACAACGTGTCCCGCAAATTCCCAGTTCACAAGGTCGCGAGAGTGGAGGATGGTCATGCCCGGGGAGAACTGCATGGTTGAAGAAATGGCGTAGTAGTCTTTGCCGACCTGTATGGCGTCGAGGTCGCTGTAGTCGGCAGGAATGACAGGATTCATGTAGGTGCCGTCGGGTTGCTGTCCCCAAGCGGTCCAGTCGCCCCATACCTTCTTCTCAGGTGCAAAGACGTTCCACTCGTAGATGCCTGCCACACCCGACGTGATGCGGCAGCGCAGATAGCGGAAACGTGTGTTGACGGTATCGACATGGGGCGAACGGCGCTGCAGGTCGTTGTGGCCTCCGCAACGTTGCCATCTGGTGCCGTCGGTCGAGCCTTCCAGCACGTAGGTGTGTCCGGCAGTGGGTCGAGCAAAGGCTATTTCGCTGCGGCCTATCATCTGGGGTTCTCCGAAGTCGAGCATGAGCCAGGGCGTGCCGTCGGACTCTGTAGCCATCCAGCGAGAGCCGTTCGCTCCGTCGATGGCAAATTCTGCGACGTAATGCTCGGTGCGCTGGCAACGCTCGTCCTGATTGTGACGGATGGGTTGTGGGCGGCGTGTGGTCGAAGCCTTGACGCTCTGCACCTTGAGTTGAGGAACGGCATAGCGGGCTTCGGGTTCGGCCAAAGCACCCACACCGTCGAGGGTCACCTGAACGGGACGGATGGTGCCGTCGTCGTTGAACTCAAGACGATTGACGTAGGTCATGCGGTTCGTGCTACGGAGACCAAATTCGAGGAAGGCGAAATAGTAGTCGTCGCCGACGTTGAATACGCAGCCATGACCAGGTCCGAACACACCCGTCTCGACATTCGTGGTCGATACGCGGTCCTCTTGCGGAGTCTCCCACGGACCGAGCGGCGAAGTGCGTGACAGTTGGTAGTAGTATTCGTAGCGTTCGTCGCCACCAATCGTATAAAGATAATAGTAAACGCCCTTGCGCTTGAAGAAAATAGGACCTTCGGAGTATTCCTTGCGGCGCGTGGGAATGGTCTGGATGTCGCTCACGGTGCGCATGTCGGGAGCAAGCCGTCCGACGTGACGGTGTTGCCAATAGACATATTGCTGCCCGTCATCGTCTTGGAAAATCTCAGCGTCGATGCCGTGACGCTCCCCTTCAGTCAGCAAAGTGGCTTCGGGTGAATAGGGCAGCATGAAGCGGTCTTCACCAGCCACGAGACGGAACGGACCTTTGGGGCTGTCGCCCACACCGACGTGCATGATGCCATTGACAGTCGGGTAGATATACCAGCGACCATTACCAGGGACAGCCTTGCTCGGTGCCCAATACTTCTCGCCATCGGCCGACGGAAAGCAGGTACCGTCGAACTGCCAGTGAACGAAATCTTTCGAAGTCCAGCACACAGGAGGTCCTGATGTGTCGAGATGGCGACCATAGCCGTCGGTGGTGGCGTGACAATAGAACGTGCCGTTGATGTATGAAATGCTGGCGTCGGCAATCATGTCTGGCACCAGCGAGTGTCCAAACGGGTTCACAGGAATTTGTGCCGAAGCGAGTAGGGTGCTGCAACCTGCGACAGCGGCAAGAATCATTTTCTTCATCATCAATCTAAGTGTATTTAGTTTTCTTTCCGCTACAAAAGTACAAAAAAAAGCGCAAAGGCATGTTTGCTTTGCGCTTCATTTGATGAAAAAGATGGAAAAGTGCGTGCAGAAGTCGATATCGTACGATTCTGTTGTTATGCATTCCTGTCACGCTCACGAATCTCCACGCGACGGATTTTTCCGCTGATGGTCTTGGGCAGTTCATCGACGAACTCTATCACGCGCGGATATTTATAAGGTGCCGTCTCGTGCTTCACGTGCTCCTGCAGTTCCTTCACCAGTTCGTCGCCCGCCTTGTCCTTCCATTCCTTGCCGAGCACGATGGTGGCCTTCACCACCTCGCCGCGTATGTCGTCGGGCACGCCCGTGATGGCACATTCGACGACGGCTGGGTGGGTCATCAGTGCGCTCTCCACCTCGAACGGACCGATGCGGTAGCCCGAAGATTTGATGACATCGTCAGCACGTCCGACAAACCAGTAGTAACCGTCTTCGTCGTAATAGGCGAGGTCGCCCGTGTAGTAGAGGCCGTCGTGCCAGGTCTGCTGCGTCAGTTCGGGATTTCGGTAGTAGCAGCAGAACAGGCCGATTTGCTTGCGGCGGTCGGTGCGCACGACAATCTGGCCGACTTCGCCGACGCCGGCAGCCGTGCCGTCGGGCTTGACGAGTTCGATGTCGTACTGCGGATTGGGCACGCCCATGCTGCCCGGTTTCGGTTCCATCCAAGGGAAGGTGCCGAGGGTGAGCGTTGTCTCTGTCTGTCCGAAGCCTTCCATCAGGCGGATGCCTGTGGCTTGGTAGAATTTCTGATAGACAGCGCCGTTGAGTGCCTCGCCGGCCGTTGTGCAGTATTTCAGGCTTGAGAGGTCGAAGCGGCTGAGGTTTTCGCGAATCATGAAGCGGTAGATGGTGGGTGGCGCACAGAACGACGTCACCTTGTACTGCTCCATCTTGTGCAGGATGTCGGCGGGTGTGAATTTCTCGTGGTCATAGACAAAGACGGCGGCTCCCACTATCCACTGTCCGTAGAGTTTGCCCCACACGGCCTTGCCCCAACCTGTGTCGGCGACGGTCAGGTGGAGGCTGTCGGGGTGGAGGTTGTGCCAGAAGGCCGCTGTCGTAAGGTGTCCGAGAGGGTAGGTGTGGTCGTGAATCACCATCTTGGGCTCGCCGCTCGTGCCGCTTGTGAAGTACATGATGCAGTAGTCGGTTGCCTTGTTCAGGTGGGCAGGCTTTGTCCATTCGCCGGCTGCAGCCACGCCTTTCTCAAAGTCGTCCCAGCCCTGCGGAACCTCCGGGCCGATGCTGATGCGGTGCTGGAGTGAGGGGCAGTGGGGATAGGCTCCGTTGACATGTTCGAGGATTTCCTCGTCGCCGCAGCAGACGATGGCCTTCACCGTGGCCATTTCGCAGCGGTAGATGATGTCCTTCGCCGTGAGCAGGAACGTGGCAGGGATGGCCACGGCGCCGATTTTGTGCAGGGCGATGATGGAGGTCCAGAACTGGTAGCGGCGCTTGAGGATGAGCATGACCATGTCGCCCTTCGTGATGCCGAGGCTGGTGAAGTAGGCGGCCACGCGGTCGCTTTCGCGCTTGAGGTCGGCGAACGTGAAGCGGCGTTCCTCGCCCTTGTCGTTGGTCCAGAGCAGGGCCAACTTGTCGGGAGCCTCCTCGGCCCAGGCGTCCATCACGTCGTAGGCGAAGTTGAACTCGTCGGGGATGCGGTATTCGAGATTTTGGCGAAAGTCCTCCATCGAGGTGAAGGTGGCCTGTTTGAGAAATCTTTCTAACATATGAATGTAGGATGTCAATGTCGATTGTCGGTTCTTGAAAATTGCACACAAGGTGTGTTTTGTGTCCGTTCAAGTTTCAAAATTACAATGTTTTTCGACTCCGCCAAAATAAAAAAGTCTTAATTTTCATTAAATTACACATGTGCGCCGCGTGTGTGCAAAAATCACCAAAAAAAATTGCACACACCGCAAAAACGTGTGCAGTAGGTCGCCACAAAACAAGGTTGTCCACTCGTCACTCTTGGCATGACTCTGTCACTCTCTCCAAGTACTTGGAAAAATAACGCCAAGTGCTTAGCGTGAAAATTCCAAGTGCTTGGCGTTCGAACGCTAAGCGCTTAGCGTAAAAAATCCAAGCGCTTGGCGTAATCATTCCAAGCGCTTGGAGGCAAAAATAAAAAACGTAGGAATTTTAGTCCAGTTGCAGTCCGGCCTTCATCGAGCGGATGACGGCGGAGTTGAAGCCTGTGTGGTCCATGGCGTTGAGTCCGCGAATGGCACGTCCGCCAGCAGTGGTGACGTGGTCGATGGCTTCTTCGGGGTGCAGACCTGTCTCGCGCAGCAGGGTGACGGTGCCTTGCATGGTCTGAAGGGCGATGTTGAGGGCGTCCTTGGGACGAAAGCCCATCTCGACGCCGGCCTCGGTCTGGGCGCGCAGGTAGCGCATGACGTAGGCGATGCCACAGGAGGCGATGACCATGCCTGGGTCCATGAGGTGCTCTTCGCACACATCAACGTCGCCGACCAGACGGAAGAGTCGCTCGATGGTGTCGGTGTCGCGCTGGGGCGTCTTGGCGGCAGGTGCGACAAAGGTCATGCTCTGGCAAAACTCTGCAGCGATGTTGGGCATGACGGCAAAGGCAGAAGGACCATTGGAGTAGGTCCAGTCGCGCAGTTGCTGGGTGGTGACGCCGGCGGCGAGGGAACAGAGCAACTGACGGTCGATGTCGATGTGCTCGCGAATCTCGGCGCATACGCCTTCGATGAGCCAGGGCTTGACGGCCAGCACGATGACGTCGGCCAGACGGATGGCCTCGACATTGTTTGTGCTTGTGCGGAGGGCTGGACATTCGGCCTTGATTTGGTCGAGCGTCTTCTGGGTGCGTGCGGTGACGGTGACGTTCTCGCCTGCTGAGGCAAGACCTTTGGCGAGTGCGCCGCCCATGTTACCGGCACCGATGATGGTAATGTTCATTGTCGTGTCGTCAGGTTTTATTTTTTCTTAATGTAGTCGTTGTACATCTTGATGCCAAAGACGATGAGGCTGCACGTGGTGGTCACCGTGTTGGTGATGAACAGCGCCCAGAGGGGCTCTGGCTTGTGCAGGATGCCTTGCAACATGAAGCAGATGCCACCGATTCCCATCATGAGAAAGGTTGGAAGCGCGATGTCGTCGGTCTTGCGTGTGCGAATGGTCTGAATGGCTTGTGGCAGATAGCCGAGTATCATGCCGATGCTGGCGACCCAGCCGCAAATTTCGTAAAAGACTGTCTGTTCCATAACGTTCCAGAAATGGTTGTGGGTGCAAAGGTACGATTAAACGAGCAAAAAAACAAGTTTACTAGAGTTTTTTCGAGTTTGAGGACCTTAGACTCAGCCAAAGGTACAATGTTAAATTTGAGAAATTTGGAATAAATTTGAATAATTTCCCGACGAAGTCGGATTCATGAAAATACAGCTTTGAGTATTAAAAAATAAAAATTAGGGGTGTGGTCGCCCGAAACTTCAACTTTTTTTCTTATCTTTGCACGAAATTATGCAATTATGAGCGAAGAAACAAAAGACTTGGAGCAGGAAGAGGTGCGCGACGAGCAGGACGAACGCTTGTCGGCCGCCGAACAGGCTTATATGGACAGCCTGCCTGACCCGACGGAAAAGAAGGATGAGAAGGACGATGAGGCCGTGGAAGACGTGGAACAGAGTGCGTCGGGTGAACCGCCTTTGTCGGACTATGACCCGGAGACGAGCCAGGACGGCATCACGCACCACTTGAGCGGCATGTACCAGAACTGGTTTCTGGACTATGCCTCGTATGTCATCCTGGAACGTGCCGTGCCTCACATCATGGACGGCCTGAAGCCTGTGCAACGTCGCATCCTGCACTCGATGAAGCGCATGGACGACCGACGTTACAACAAGGTGGCTAACATCGTGGGCTATACCATGCAGTTTCACCCTCACGGCGACGCCAGCATCAAGGATGCGCTGGTGCAGATGGGGCAGAAGGAACTGCTGATCGACTGCCAGGGCAACTGGGGCAACATTCTCACGGGTGACGACGCGGCTGCCGGCCGTTACATCGAAGCGCGTCTCTCGACCTTTGCCCTCGACGTGGTCTTCAACCCGAAGACGACGGAGTGGAAACTCTCGTACGACGGTCGCAACAAAGAACCGATTTCGCTGCCTGTGAAATTCCCTTTGTTGCTGGCTCAGGGTGCAGAGGGTATCGCCGTGGGTCTGAGTTGTAAGATCCTTCCTCATAACTTCAACGAACTTTGCGACGCAGCCATCAGCTATCTGCACGACGAACCGTTCCAACTCTATCCCGACTTCCCGACCGGAGGCAGCATCGACGTCGCGAAATACAACGACGGTATGCGCGGCGGAAGTGTGCGTGTGCGTGCCAGAATCGAGAAACGTGACCAGAAGACGCTGGCCATCACCGAACTGCCGTTCGGAAAGACTACGGGCAGCCCGCAGCATCCGAGCCAGTTTATCGACTCGATCCTGAAGGCGGCCGAAAAGGGAAAAATCAAGGTACGCAAGGTGGAAGACATGACGGCTGCAGGTGTCGAAATTCTCGTTCATCTCATGCCGGGCGTGTCGTCGGACAAGACCATTGACGCCCTGTATGCCTTCACCGACTGCGAAATCAGCATCTCGCCCAACTGCTGCGTCATCGATGATCGTCACCCGCAGTTTCTCACCATCAGCGATGTGCTTCGCCGTAGCGTGGACAACACGAAGTTCCTCATCAAGCGCGAACTCGAAATCCGCCGCGACGAATTGCTCGAGCAACTGCACTTCGCCTCGCTCGAAAGAATCTTTATCGAGGAACGCATCTACAAGGCGAAGGAGTTTGAAAATGCCAAGACAATGGACGAGGCCTGCGAGTACATCGACGAGCGACTCACGCCGTTCTACCCCCAGTTTGTCCGCGAAGTGACGAAAGACGACATCCTCCGCCTCATGGAAATCAAGATGGCGCGCATCCTCAAGTTCAACAAGGACAAAGCCGACGAACTGCTGGCACGCCTGAAAAAAGAAATCAAGGAAATCGAACGCGACCTGAAGAACCTCACCGAGGTGACCGCAGAATGGTTCCGCTTCCTCAAAGACAAATACGGCGCCGACCACCCACGCCTAACCGAAATCCGCTCGTTTGACACCATCGAAGCCGCAAAGGTAGCCGAGGCCAACCAGAAACTCTATATCAACCGCGCTGAAGGATTCATCGGCACGAGCCTCAAGAAAGACGAGTTTGTGACCAACTGCAGCGACATCGACGACGTCATCCTTTTCTATCGCGATGGAACGTACAAGGTCATCAAGGTGGCTGAGAAGGTTTTCGTCGGCGAGACCGAACGGAGCAAGCGCGAAAAGCGCAAGGCCGAAATCATCCATGTGGACGTGTTCAAGAAGAACGACACACGCACCATCTACAATGTGTGCTACAAGGACGGCCAGAGCGGCATCACATACATGAAGCGCTTCAACGTGACGTCGATGACACGCGACCGTGAGTACGACGTGACGAAGGGCACGCCGAAGAGCCGTGTAACGTATTTCACGGCGAACAGCAACGGCGAGGCCGAGGTGGTGCGTGTCACGCTGAAACCCAATGCGAAGGTCAAGAAGACGGTGTTCGAAAAAGACTTCAGCGAAATAGCCATCAAAGGCCGTGCCAGCATGGGCAATCAGTTGACGAAGCACGACGTGCTGCGCATCCAGCTCAAGAGCCACGGACGTTCGACCTTGGGCGGCCGCAAGGTGTGGTACGACCCCGACGTCCAGCGCATCAACTACGACGAGCACGGCACTTATCTAGGTGAGTTCCACGACGACGAAAACATCCTCGTCGTGCTGGACACAGGCGAATTCTATCTGACAGACTTCGACATCAACAACCACTACGAGCAGAACATCCTGCGCATCGAGAAATTCGACCACGACAAGGTCTGGACAGCGGTGCTCTTCGATGCCGACAACGGCGACCTGCCCTACATGAAGCGTTTCCAGATGGATGCGACGGCAAAGCGCCAGAATTTCCTCGGCGACAATCCCAAGTCGCAACTCATCGCCCTGACCGACGTGGCCTATCCGCGCTTCGAAATCACGTTCAAGGAACCCGACACCTTCCGAGGTCCGCAGGAGATTGATGCCGAGCAGTTCATTGCCGTCAAGGGTTTCAAGGCCAAAGGAAAGCGCATCACGACGCTCCAACTGGACCGTTGCACCGAACTCGAACCGACACGTTTCCCCGAACCCGTCGAAGTGGAAGAGGCTCCGCAAGAGCCGGATGCACCCGACGATACGGACCTGCCTGACACTCCAGATGCTCCCGAAGAGCCCTCTGAACCTACTTCTGAAGGACCTTCGTCCGAAACACTTCTCGATGAAGAAACGGGTCAGTTGAGCCTGTTCTAACCTACGAAAACAGTATGAAACATACGATGATACACCTTCGCCGAAGGCTGATGGCAACGTTCCTGTTGCTGTCAGCCTTTTCTTGTGTTTTTGCGCAGCATGAGCGCATGCACTCCACCATGGTAGGCGGTGGTACGTCCAGCATCTACGATACCTACCTGTCGCCCTACACCTACAAGGGCGGAACGGTCCACCTGGTCCGCGAGACACGTCGTGAGATGCAGCGACCGCTGATTCATATCAAAGGACTGACCTTTCAGACACTCCTCGACGTCGATGCGTCTTTCGTGAAAAGCCCTGCCAAAAACGTCGAAGAGTATGCCGGCGGTGTGCGCTACAGCCTCGCCTGGCTCTATCGGCTGCCTTTCTCTGAACCATCGGAAAGGGTAGGCGACGGGGATATGCCCAGTGCGTCTTCGCCTTTCACGTTCCATGTCGGACCGGCTGTCAGCGGCTATCTCGGAGGCATCTACAACGACCGCAACGGCAATAACCCGGCTCAGGCCAAGGCCGACCTCATGGTCGATCTCACGGCCATGGGACAATACCGTTTCCGCATGCTCCGTCGCACCTGCAACGTCCGCTATCAGTTCACGGTACCTTTCTTCGGAGTGGCCTTTTCGCCCAACTACGGGCAGTCCTACTACGAAGCCTTCGTGCTCGACCATAGCGACCACAACGTCGTCTTTGCCCACTTTGCCAACATGCCCTCCATGCGCCATCTGCTCACCCTCGACGTCCCCATCCGTCGCGATTCGCGCACTACGCTCCGCATCGGCTATGCAGGTCAGTTCATGCAGTCCACCTTCAACAACCTCCGATACCACTCCTACACCCACTCGTTCATGATTGGTCTCACACAAACCCTTAATAGGTTGTGAAAGGGGACTCTCCCCCGACCCCTCCCTGCGAGGGAGGGGAGTAATTACTAAATACATCACGCAATGAAAACAACTAATATAGTCACAAAAAAACACTATAACCTCCCCTCCCTCACAGGGAGGGGCTGGGGGAGAGTCTTCTTTCTCTTCTTCCTTATCCTTTCCGGTTTTACCTCCTGCGTCAAGGAAGAGATAGAACCCGAGAACACCCCGCAGGGTAATTTCGAAGCGCTCTGGCGCATCATGGACGAACACTACTGCTTCTTCGACTACAAACAGAAGGAAATCGGCGTCGATTGGAACGAGGTTCACACGCGCTATGCCCGTAAAATCAATCCCGAAATGACCAACCGCCAACTCTTCGAGGTGCTCTGCCAGATGATTGGCGAACTGCGCGACGGCCACGTCAACCTTGGTTCTGCTTTCGACTACGGGCGCAACTGGTCTTACTACGAAGACTATCCCGACAACTTCCGCGCCGACATCATCGACAACTATCTCGGACGCGGCAATGACTATCAGATAGCCGCCGGACTCAAATATCGCATCCTCGACGACAACATCGGCTACGTGCGCTATGAATCCTTCCAGAACAGCGTGGGCGACGGCAACATCGCCTACATGCTCGACGCCCTGAAGGTGTGCAACGGACTCATCGTCGATGTGCGCAACAACGGCGGTGGAAACATTGAAGAGGCACGCCAGTTTGCCTCCCACTTCACCAACGAGCAGACCCTCGTCGGCTACGTCCAGCATAAGACAGGCAAGGGACACAACGACTTCTCCGACGAGCAGCCCCTCTACATCGACCCGTCGTCGTCCGTCCGTTGGCAGAAACCCGTCGTCGTCCTTACCAACCGTCGCTGCTTCTCAGCCACGAACGACTTTGTCAAGTGTATGAGCGAGTTTCCCCTTGTCACCATCCTCGGCGACCAAACTGGCGGCGGCTCGGGCATGCCTTTCACCCTCGAACTGCCCAACGGATGGAGCGTCCGTTACTCAGCCATCGTCTTCCTCGATACAAAGCACCAGCACACCGAGTACGGCATCGTCCCCGACGTCGCCCTCTCAATGGACGACGCAGACCTTGACGCAGGCCGCGACACCTACATCGAGGCTGCCCGCAAGATGCTGAGCATTTGAAGGCACATCTGACAACTATACATTCCCCCTTTTTAACTCCTCCCCGGAAAGGGGCAATTGCGCGTTCGCGTTCAAGCAATTGGGCGAAGCGACGGAGGGTTCACTAATTTAATGACTTCCAACAGTAATCGTGCGTTGGTTTTATGTTAGTGACCCCTCCGCCCTTTCAGGGCACCTCCCCTTTCCGGGGAGGAGTTCCCTTCCAACCCACTTTCACCCCCTCTCCAAGTACTTGGAAAAAACACGCCAAGTGCTTAGCGTTCGAACGCCAAGTGCTTAGCGTAAAATCTCCAAGCGCTTAGCGTGAAAATTCCAAGCGCTTGGCGTGGGTGGTGATGCGCTCCTGCCTGCATCCAGACTTTGGTGTTGTTCGATTTGCGAACCGTCTTCAAAAAAGTTAAAAAACACTCTGTTTTGTTTAGAAATGTAAATTAACCCCCGATTTGCAATATGTGTCCGCACACACCTATGCCGAACAACATAAAAACACCCGTTTTTTACCCTCCATTTTGCTGTTCGCCCTATCCTTTTTTACCCTTCAAAATATAAAAATGTTCAGAAAAGTTGGTTAATATGTAGTTTTTTGCAAAAAAAATGAAAAAAAGTTTTGGTG
>R23__coassemble_425_pt1 | contig 28671 bp, 24 predicted proteins | sample R23__metabat2_high_PE_006 | metagenome-assembled genome bin R23
CGAAAGTTTTCCATTTTAATTTTTAATTAGTTAATAATCAGTCATGTAACATTTTTTAACACAGAAAAAGTTTTCCAAAAGGTACACCCTATTGTTTTTTGTTGTATCTTTGCAAAAGTTTTGGGCCTGCCTCCCGACCATGATGAAAACACGGCACTATTCGACAAGGGGCAGGCACGAAAGAGAGGCTTTTTACATCTAACATCTATACGAACTATGATTCAAACAGTTGTGAAGCGCGACGGACGCACCGTCGGATTCAACGAGCAGAAAATCATGGCTGCCATCCGTAAGGCCATGATGCACACAGACAAGGGTGAGGACGAACAACTCATCCAAAAGATCACCGACCACATCACCGTGCATGGAAACACACAGATGACGGTCGAGGAGATTCAGGACGCTGTCGAGGTCGAACTGATGAAGTCGTCGCGCAAGGACGTTGCGCAGCGCTACATCCAGTATCGCAACCAGCGCTCGATTGCCCGCAAGGCGAAGACGCGCGACATCTTCCTCGAAATCATCAACATCAAGAACAATGACGTGACGCGCGAGAATGCCAACATGAACGCCGACACGCCGGCGGGCATGATGATGAAGTTCGCCAGCGAATCGACGAAGCCGTTTGTCGACGACTACCTGCTGAGCGAGGACGTGCGCGACGCCGTCGTACACAACTACCTGCACATCCACGACAAGGACTACTACCCGACCAAGTCGCTGACCTGTGTGCAGCATCCGCTCGACCATATCCTCAACGGCGGATTCGCTGCGGGCCACGGTTCGTCGCGTCCTGCCAAGCGCATCGAGACGGCTGCCATCATTGCCTGCATCTCGATGGAGACGGCGCAGAACGAGATGCACGGCGGACAGGCCATTCCTGCCTTCGACTTCTACCTTGCTCCCTTCGTGCGCACGTCGTTCCAGGAGGAGGTGAAGATTGCCTCGGCCCTGTGCGACGAGGACTGCAGCGACCTGCTCGATGCACAGTTCGACGACTATCTCGAGCGTCCGCTCGACGGGCTGACAGGCAAGCAGCGCGTGCTGCAACATGCCATCAACCGCACCGTCGGACGTGTGCACCAGGCGATGGAGGCCTTCATCCACAACATGAATACCATCCACTCGCGTGGCGGCAACCAGGTGGTGTTCTCGTCGATCAACTATGGTACGGACACGAGCGCCGAAGGTCGTTGTGTCATGCGCGAAATCCTGAAGAGCACGTATGAAGGCGTAGGCAATGGCGAGACGGCCATCTTCCCCATCCAGATTTGGAAGAAGAAGCGCGGCGTGAACTACCTGCCCGAGGACCGCAACTACGATCTCTACCTGCTGGCATGTAAGGTCAGCGCACGCCGTTTCTTCCCGAACTTTCTCAACCTCGACGCCACGTACAACCAAGACCCCGACTGGCGCGTCGACGACCCGAAACGCTATGAGCACGAGGTCGCCACAATGGGTTGCCGTACCCGTGTGTTCGAGAACCGCTTCGGACCGAGAACGTCTATCGGCCGTGGCAATCTGTCGTTCTCGACCATCAACATCGTACGTCTCGCCATCGAGTGCATGGACGTGAAAGACAAGGATGAGCGCATCAACCTCTTCTTCTCCAAGCTAGACAACCTGCTCGAAATCACGGCCAAGCAGCTCGACGACCGTTTCCAGTTCCAGAAGACGGCCTATGCCAAGCAGTTCCCGCTGCTCATGCACAGCCTGTGGATAGGTGCCGAAAAACTCGGGCCGAACGACACCATCGAGAGCGTCATCAACCAAGGCACACTGGGCATCGGCTTCATCGGTCTGGCAGAATGCCTCAAGGCACTCGTCGGCAAACATCACGGCGAAAGCCAGAAAGCACAGGAACTCGGTCTGAAGATTGTGGAATACATGCGTCAGCGTGCCAACGACTTCAGCGAGCGCTACCACCACAACTACTCAGTGCTGGCCACTCCTGCCGAAGGTCTCGCAGGCCGCTTCACAAAGCGCGACCGCAAGGAGTTCGGCGTCATCCCCGGCGTCACCGACCGCGACTACTACACCAACTCCAACCACGTGCCCGTCTATTACAAGTGCAGCGCACGCCACAAGGCTGAGGTCGAGGCTCCGTACCACGAAATCACACGCGCCGGCCACATCTTCTATGTCGAGATCGACGGCGATGCCACACACAATCCGCAGGTCATCATGAACATCGTCGATATGATGGACCAGATGAACATGGGCTACGGTTCTGTCAACCACAACCGCAACCGCTGCATGGACTGTGGCTACGAGAACGCCGACCCCGCCATGAAGGTATGTCCGAAGTGCGGCAGCAAGCACATCGACCGCCTGCAGCGCATCACCGGCTACCTCGTGGGTACGACCGACCGCTGGAATGCGGGCAAACTTGCCGAACTGAACGACCGCGTCACTCACGTCGATAGCGGCAACCAACTGCCTCTTTTTGCCAACGACCGCTTATGATACGTGTACTTGACATCGTGGAGGACACCATGGTCGATGGTCCCGGCCTGCGCACCAGCATCTATTGCGCAGGCTGCGACCATCGATGCCCTGGCTGTCACAATCCGCAGTCGTGGGAGATGCAAGGCGGTCACGAAGTGTCGGTCGAGGACATCATGGCCGTCATCGAGGCCGACCCGTTTGCCAACGTCACCTTCAGCGGTGGCGACCCGATGTTCCAACCCGAAGCCTTCAGCGAACTGGCGGAAACCATCCGCAGCCGCACCACGAAGGACATCTGGTGCTACACAGGCTTCACGTTCGAGGCGCTGCTCCAGATGCCTCGTCAGCATCGTCTTTTACAACTCTGCGACGTGCTCGTCGACGGTCCTTATGTCGAACGTCTTCGCGACCCCGACCTGCTCTTCCGAGGCAGCACTAACCAGCGCATCATCGACGTGGCCGCCTCACTTCAGCAAGGCCAGGTCGTCCTTTGGCACGACCCCATGAGCATGGCGTCGTGACTCATTCTCGCATAAAAAGCAAAAGCAAGCGGGGCAACGATTACAGTTGCCCCGCTTGCTTTGTTATAGGATGTCGCTATAGAACTACTTTCTTTCCGTCGATGATGTAAATGCCGTGCTTCGTCACATTGACTTTTCTGCCTGTCAAATCATAAACAGAAGATCTCCTATGATCGGCAGTGGGAACTTTGGCAATGGACGTGACTTCATCTCCTAAGTATGTCAGGCGGAAGTCGTCAATCTTGAAGAAGCCATTCGATCGTGCGCCAATCGTCAGAGTGCCATCGGTCACATCGGCTTCGACGGTAAATACATGACTGAGGTCGCGGTCGCCCGATGCCCATTCTCCTTCAAACGTACACGTTTCGCCTTCAGGCAACGTTGTGTAGTCACTCTCTGTGCCTGCAAGCATGCTGTTATCGGCAGCAAAGATGCGAGCAAGATTTCCGCTTTCGGTGTGGTTATTCATGAGGCGTGCGGTGAGACGATAGCGGCCATTGGGCAATCCTGTGACGGTTTGCGACAACTCCATGTTGCCGTATCCACCCCAGTGCCATACACCCCAGATGAGGGCGCCGTCGCCATTTTCCACGTCACCATTGACACCACACCAGGCCCAGTCGGTAGGCGATGTGACAACAGAGCCGTCTTTGGTCATTGTCCAACCGAAAGGAACAGAGCGGTCGGACTCATGCTGGGCAGAGTTGTTTTCAAAACTGGGGTTAACGATGCCAAACGTTGCTGGAACGTCCTGCTCGTAGTTTGCAGCAGATTCCACGATGAGGTTTTTGATGACATCGACAGCCGCTTGCAACTCCTCGGTCGTGGATTCCTCGTTGTTATACACGGCAATCTCTGCGTCGTAAGTCTCTGCTGCTTCGGCAATACCACGTTCACACATCTGTACCGTTTCGGCAAGATACTGATAGAGGCACAGTTTGGCAGCGTTATACGCATCGATGGATTCACTGCTAAGGTCGGCAGTGCGAATAAAAGACCAATGGGTGGTATTGGCAGTCTTGTCGGTGGTGGCACCATCTGTGTAATTGCAAACCCAGTCGCCACTGCCGTTCATGGTCATTTCGTGTCCTTCGCCTGGCGCGTCGCCTTGCATGAGCAGTACAAAACCGCTGTATTCCGTTTCTTCGTAGGTGGCTGTCCAAAGTGTTTCCTGGTCAAAATACTGAACATTAGCTCCGTTTGAACGTCCCATGAATTTACCACGACCTGTGGCCGAAGTGATTTCAAACGACCACCATGTCTGACCATCTATCTCATGCTTGTGTGCGACAAACGTCACATCGTTAAGATTGCCGTCGCTGCGAGTGCGGAGATAAAGATCCCATTCCCAGTAAAAGTTGCGGCGCTCAAGTGTCGTATTGCTGTTCTGCATGACATATTCTTCTCCGTCGACGAGTTGGCTGACGGGTGTCCCTGCAATTTTAGGTGTGGGATAAGTGAGCGTCTGCACCGTTTCGGATTCATCAATGATAGAGTCGAGCGGAGCAAGATCTTGCTCGACAACAAATTGTTTGATGTACTCATACTCTGTTTCCAGACCTGCAGCCTGCTTGATTTCTTCGGCGACAGTGTTGTTGTTCGTTCCCCAAGTATTATGGTTACCATTCTGATTTTTCGAAATCTCACCACGTTCACACCAGTTATTCTTCACGGTGAAATAATCAGAACCCTCGTCGGTGTAGAGATCAAACTGTGCATGAGCCATGCCTTCCCACATAACGGGGTTGAACTGCGGATGTCCTACATCCTCAATGCGATTATTCTCAATCGAAGAATTGGGCTGCGACGACAACGTGTAAATGGCACCACCGTCGCGCATCTGATTGCAGAAACTGTGGATGTAATTGGCCTGTATGTGGTTGTCGTGCATGCAGTTCTCTTCTTTTGTCCATCCCCACCCCATGCTGATGCCGGAGTACGGAGTGTCGTAGATTTCGTTGTGTGTAATGTTGACGTTCGAGGCATAGCCAATGCAAATGCCCAGCGTTCCCCAGTCTTCAGTGGCAGGATGAGCGATGTAGTTATTGTCGATGGTGATGCCGTCGCATACCTCGTCAGTGTTATCAGGATTATACGGCTCGTGGGCCTCAAAGGTTTCGTCGCCGAAATAGCCTGCCAGCACAGCCGAACCACCTATGTCGCTGAACGTGCAGCCTCGTACCACGGTCTGACGTGTGCCACGGACAAAGTCGATGGCTGTCGATGCCGTCTGACGGAAATTACATCCTTCGAACGACACATTGCCGGCGTCGCTCACGCTGACAGCAGCGGCAGGACGTCCCACCCAAGCCACATTGCCGGCACGTGAGTCCTTGTCGGTGTAGGCATCGTAAAGCCACTGGCCGGCTTGCAACGGAACATGTCCCTGCAGTGACGGACGCAGCCATGTGCTGTGGGCAAATGTAATGCCTTTGAAAGCAACATTCTCCACTCTGTTTGAACTTTCACCTGCTATCGAGACAAGCGTTTCGAGCACAGGAGCCACAGCAACGGTCGTCTCGGGCGTTTCACCCGAGCGAGGCCAATAATAGACCAAGCCCTGCTCCGTGTCGCAGAACCATTCCTGCGGATGATTGAGCAGTTCGATGGCGTTCGAGAGATAGAACATGTGGTTGGTCGAACTGCTGGCATCTGCACGCAGAATTGGCCAGGGACGCTTGAACTCAATACCACTCTCCGGCTGCTTGAAGGTGAACACGCTGTGGTCGGTGATTGTCGAGATATTTTCCACACGCATCACATTCGTCACCCAATCCTGAATGATGGTCATCTCCACCTGGTCGGGACGGGCGAATGTCTGTGCTGGCCGCGGCACCGTGAGTTCTCCCTTCTCTTTGTTGACAGAGATAATGCGAGGCAGCGTCATACCATCAAACGTGCTTGCACGGCGCATCTTGTTGTTTCCAATCCACATCTGACGGAATGGAACTACCGCACCGTCAACTCTCGGCATCTCTGCCACCCACACTTGACCTTGCGCCACCGAAGGCAAACCTTCAACATCGCCTGCCACCTGCCAGCCTGTGACTTCGGCACCACCACTCAGCACGACCGTTCCACCCGCTTCTGCTTCGATGATGGTGGATGACGTTGGCGTACCCGAATCTTCGACCGTCAGTCGCAGTGTCTCTGTCAGATAATATGAGCCATTGCGCAGGACGATATGCACGTCGCCCAGTGTCTCCGGGTCGGTCGTCTCGCGCAGTTCTCTTACCTTCACCAGAGCTTGTTGTACACTTGCCAAAGGGGCTGTTTCCGTACCCTCAGCCATGTTGTTTCCCTCGGTCGACACCCAGACATAGGCATCGACGCGTTGTGCTGTTGCCGGTATGGCACAAAGCCCCAGCAGCATTGCAGCACAAACCATTCGTAAATAGAACTTCATAAAAACCAACAAATTAAGCGTTTATAGATTTCATGTTGCAAATTTAGAGGATTCGTCACCAAAAGAATTGCACAAATATTGCGAGGATATAGCACAAAATCTGCATTTTACTTGTTGCCCATCACATTTTTCCCTATATTTGCACTGTTTCTAAGTGGTGCCCTATGCAACAAAACATTCCACCGGAGCGACTGGCCGAAGTGTTAAAGATACCCTATCTGTCCATCATTCCTCATCTCATCAGCATCGGCTTTGCACGAGTTTCCAAGGACGAATGGAACTGGCAGAATGTGTCTTCTCCTTTCGTGCGACTCTATTACGTGACCGAAGGTTCGGCCACCATCAGTATCGCCGATGGTCCCACTCTTCATCTCGAGCCCGGACGTCTCTATTGCATACCCCATCATTGCAGGCATTCGTGCCAATGTCTGTCGGACAACTTCGGACATTACTACCTGCACTTCTACGAAGAAGTCAACACCGGCCCCAGCATCTTCGACATTCTCAAACTGCCTTACGAGGTGGAAGGCGCAGACGTTTACGGCCAGCTCTTCGAAACACTTTCTCAAGAGTTTGCCGATTTCCGTCTGAGTGACTACAATCCGCAACACTACGACACGGTCAGCGGACTGAATCAGAAGATTAACTCGTTCAGCACTCTCTTTCCCTGCCAGCAAATGCGGATACAAGGTTTCATCCTGATGCTCATATCCATCTTCATGAGCCATTCGACAGTAAAGCCCTGGACGGACGACAAACGTCTGTCTCGCGTATTGAATCATATACATGGTCACCTCGATCAGGATATTCCCATCGAACACCTGGCACATATGGCCTGCCTCACGACCTCCAGCCTTGCACGTGTCTTCCAGAAAGAATTGCACACCACACCCCTGCAATACATCAACCGAAAGCGTATCGAACGGGCACAACTGTTACTCTTCACCACCCGTCAGACCATCCAGCAGATTGGTTACTCCGTCGGATTCAGCAATGCCTCCTACTTCGTGCGCCTTTTCCGCAAACAGACGGGCATGACACCACAAATCTACAGAAATACCACCATCCACTCATGATCTTAACTCTTAACGTTTAATTTATGGCAAAAGTTCTCCTTATCAACGGCAGTCCGCGCGAGCATGGCAACACGCGGATGGCACTCGAAGAAGTGGCCAAGACACTCAATGCCGAGGGTGTCGAAACCCTGATTGTCAACATCGGCAAGCAAGCCATGCAGGGCTGCATCGCCTGCGGATGGTGTGGCCGCAACGGGCGCTGCACCTACAACGACCAAGTCTATGAGCAGATTCTCAACGCTGTGCGCGAGGGTGTGGACGGCTGGGTCATCGGTTCGCCCGTCTATTACGGCGGTCCTAACGGTTCGCTCTGTGCGCTGATGGACCGCGTGTGCTATTCGCTCGGTCGCTACATGCAGTTCCGACCTGCCGCCAGCGTCGTGGTTTGCCGCCGTGGTGGTGCCAGTGCCGCCTTTGACCGTCTCAACAAGTATTTCACCATTCTCAACATGCCCGTTGTCTCCTCGCAGTATTGGAACATGGTCTATGGCCAGACGCCAGGTCAGGTGGCTCAGGACGAGGAAGGCATGCAGACCATGCGCCAACTTGGCCGCAACATGGCGTGGATGATTCAGCGTCTCGATGTGAACGGCAGTCCTCTGCCCGAAAAGGAAGACCCCGCACGCACCAATTTCATACGCTAATCATGATGAAATCACTCGTCACAGCGCTGCTCTTCATGGCAGCCATCACCGCCAATGCCCAGTTCATCTACCGTGTCAGCGGTAATGGACTGAAGAAACCCTCGTACATCCTTGGAACCATCCACCTGCTGCCTGGCTCGCTGCTCGACAGCATTCCTGCATATTTGAAAGCAGAAGCCCGATGTCGGCAGATGTATGTTGAAACCGATGTCACTAACAAGCAGCAAATACAGGGACTACAGACTATAGGGCTGCAGACTATGGCGATGCCCGATGGCAAAACCATTTTCGACATCTTGAGCGAGGACCAGACAGCGTTGTTAAGCCGCACCTACCGCGAGGTGATGCATGTCAACCTGGCAGATTCGGCATCGAGATCCCTCTGGACCATTGTACCCAAGGGTCACATCCAATTTTTTGAAACTTTTTTTCAAGCCATGGCAATACTACAACATCCCCAACTGAGAATGACAGGCACTCCGATGGATGGGGTTTGCATGGAAAGGGCAAAAGAACGTGGTATGCCACTGGGACAACTGGACGAAAAGCCGAGTCAAGACAAACTGGACAAGTTACACGATGAGTGGGTGCAGGATATAGATGCACAAGTGGATTCCCTCGTCTCCTATCTCAATCACATCGACGAACACAGAACGAGTTCCGTCAAGGGAATCGAGTACGCGGCACAAGGCATTGAAGATTGGAAAAAGGGTGACTACGACCATTTTGACGCCATCAGTTTAGAAGAGGTTCAGAAGCAACCATCCGTTTTCAGAGAGCGCAACGAGAAATGGCTGCCCAAGATACAGACAGCCATGCGCGAAATGCCCACGATGTTTGTCTTCGGAGCCGGACATCTGGTCGGTCCACACGGCGTCCTCCAACTGCTTCGCGACGATGGCTACAAAATCAAACCAGTGAAGAAATAAGGGGATGATATAGAAGTTAGCATCATTCAACATACATACAATTAATGATTCCTTGTAGGGGCGTAGCTGGTCTACGCCTTTCAACATTTTGGGCATAGACGAGCTATGCCCCTACACACAATCGAATGGATGGACGGTTGAATGGTCGTGACGTCAACTTCTATCTCGTTTCTAAAAACGATCATTCAGCAAGAAAACATGCGGAGTCTCCGCATCATCAGCAGAGAAAAATAACGAAAAAAACGCACCGCAGTACAAATAAAAATGCACCGCAGTGCAAATAAATTTGCACTGCGGTGCGTTTTTTGACGTTTTTTGGGAGGAAATCAGCGAAGATTTTTTACGGAAAAAATCGCTACTCACCCTAATACTGACGGAGCAACGAGGTAAGTTGCAGCAAATCCTCCTCGGTCGTTGCCCACGAGGTGACGAAGCGGCAGACGGTGTGGTCGGCGTCGTAGGGTTCCCAATGGGTGAAGAGGACGTGCGACTCCAGACGGTGCATCCGCTCGTTGGGCATAATGACAAACTGCTGATTGGTGGGCGAGTCGATGAAGAATCGAAAACCAGCCTCAGCGAGGATGTCGCGCAGACGATGGGCCATAAGGATGGCATGGCGGGCAATCTTCATATATAGATTGTCGGTAAACAACGCCTCGAACTGCACGCCTGCCAGGCGTCCTTTGGCCAGCAGGGCACCGTGGCGCTTGATGATGGTGAAAAAGCACTTGGGGGCGTTGCCTCGCGGGAAGACCACGGCTTCGCCGCAGAGCGCTCCGACCTTCGTGCCGCCGATATACAGGGCGTCGCACTGGGTGCAGAGCCACGGCAGGTCGAAGTCGCAGGCATCGGACATGAGGCCGTAGCCGAGCCGTGCGCCGTCGATGTAGAGCGGCAGGCCGTAGTCTGTACAGACGCGGCGGATGTCCTCAATCTCCTGCTTCTGGTAAATCGTCCCCAGTTCGGTGGGCATGGTGATATAGACCATGCCGGGCTGAGCCACGTGGTCGCGGCTCTCGTCGTGTGTGAAGACCTCCATGAAGTGCCGCAGGTCGGCGGCATCTATTTTGCCGAGATGGCTGGGCAGGGGGATGACCTTGTGACCGCACTGCTCGATGGCACCCGATTCATGGACGTTGATGTGGGCGGTCTCGGCACAGACGACTCCTTCGTAACTGCGCAGGATACCGTCGATGACGGTGGCGTTGGTTTGTGTGCCTCCCACAAGGAAAAAGACGTCGGCCTGGGGACACTGGCAGGCCTCACGGATGCGGTCTTTGGCTCGGTCCGACCACTTGTCGAATCCGTAGGTCAGACTGGTCTCGTCATTGGTCTCGACAAGGCGGCGGAGCACCTCGGGATGTGCGCCGTTGTTGTAGTCACATTCAAAGTTCAGAGGCTGCTCGACGGGAGCAGCAGCGACGTTATTTTGGCTCATTTTGTTCGTATGCTTCTATTTTGTTCAGATAATACTGACGCAGGTCAGCCCAGCGATAGTAAGGATAGTTGTCGGTCGGGATGGGCAGCGTCTGTTCACGCTCGTTGAGCAGCGCCTTGACGAGGATGTCGCCAGGTTTGTTCTTCTTCGGACGATAGAAAACCAACTGGATGTTGCAAGCCATGGGGAAGATTTCGTAGTTGCGCCATGTGTCGTCCAGATGTTCCCAGTCGTCGGACGCAAAACCGCAGTTGCCCAGTTCGAGCAGACAGGCCAGCGGCATCACACACACCTCGTGGCCGAAGCGCAGGGTGGCCTGCACCTGACTGACGGTGTCGGCCGTCTCGATGATGTTCTTCAGAAGATTCTTCTGGCTGAAAGGCATGAGCGACGCTGTGGCAGGCGAAGGGCCGTAGTTCTGATACCAGCCGAGATTGACGCAGCGCCACTGGTCGTAGAGTTCGTCGTCGGTGAAGAGGTCGAGCAGTTCGCCCACGTCGGCACGATGGCTGTCGATGTGGGCTGCTGCATCGAGTTCGGCATCATGGCTCTGCATATTGGCAGCCACCTCGAAAAGATGACGCATGAACGAACCCGCATTGATGCTGTCGGCCACCCATTGCTGATCGGAGAAGAGCACGGAGCAGATGCGTTTGGGATGTGTCCAACGGTTGCTGTACTCGTCCTCGACAGGGCGTCCCTTGTCTCTCTGCTGACGCACCTGACCACGCCAAGGAGCGTTGAGATAATACTGCAGCGACTCGCTCACATCGTTGTGAATACGGGCGGACGGATTGGCAGAGGTGATTTCCTCACACTCGGCCGTCATCGACAGGATGCAGCGGATGACCACGGTCGAGCGTGCATCGATATTGACACCCTTCTTCAGGAAAATTTCGGGAAAGTGCTCGGTCATGCGACGTCCGATGCCGTGATGCTGACGCTCGCCCACAGTCGTAAGGTCGCCCAGACGTCCACGTGTGCCACGGAAGAACTTCTCCAACTGCTCCAGCACATCAAGTCCCTGGGCAGTCAGTTTACCCTGTTCACGGGCTTTGCGCAGGGGTCGAATGGCTGAGAGATAGTCGCCGTCGGCCAGCAGCCAGCGAGAGCCATGGCGTCCGTAGTGACTCATGTAGAAAGGTTCGTAGCCTTTCGGGGCAGGTGTCAGCGCATCGTGGCCATACACCTTGTCGTAGTCCAGATAGTTACTGCCGCAGCGATAGCGGTTCTGACGGATTTCCTCACGGGCACTGGGCCGCTGTGCAAGGAGCGACTGCGAAACCATCGCAGCACAGAGAACGAAGAGAAAAAGTTTTAGTTTCATGTGTGAATGACTATAGAGTGTTTTTTGCTTGCTTAAGTTCTTCGACAAACTCGTCGATGCGTTGCATTTCGGCGGGGATATCGATGCCCTGCGGACAGTGGGGCATACATTCCGCACAGCCGATGCAGTGGTCGGCCTGACGCAGTTTGGGAACACTGCGATCGTAGCCTACGAGAAAGGCACGGCGCTGCGTCCAGTACTCCTCATCCATGCGCTCGTTGGGAATATTTCCCTCCTTGATACACTTGTTGTAGTGGGAGAAGATGGCTGGGATATTGAGCCCATAGGGGCAGGGCATGCAGTAGTTGCACTCGTTGCAGGGAATGGTGTGCAGGTTGAAGATGTCGTCGGCAACGTCGGTCAGAAAGTCCATTTCCTCGTCGCTGATGGGATGGAGGGGCATGTAAGTGCGCAGGTTGTCGCGCAGATGTTCCATGTAGGTCATGCCGCTGAGCACGGTGAGCACACCTTCGGGCGTGCCAGCAAAACGGAATGCCCACGAGGCCACGCTGGCATCGGGGTCACGGGTCTTGAACTTTGTGACCACATTGTCAGGTACATTGGCCAAGCGTCCGCCCAACAGGGGTTCCATGATGACGGCAGGTATGCCACGCTTGTGAAGTTCGTCGTACAGATAGACGGCGTCTGTGTTGCTCGAGTCGATTTCGTCGGCATGCTCCCAGTCAAGGTAATTCAGTTCGATTTGCGCAAAATCCCAGTGGTAACGGCCTTCGTCGTGCCACTGAAGCAGGGTGTCGAACACTTCGATGTCGCCATGATACGAGAACCCAAGGTTGCGGATGCGGCCCTTCTCTTTCTGCTCGACAAGCCAGTCAAGGATGCCATTGTCCAGATAGCGGTCGTGCAGTTGCTCCATACCGCCCATGCCGATGCCATGCAGCAACAGGTAGTCGATATAGTCAACCTGCAGTTCCTTCAGCGAGTTCTCGAACATCTGCTTCGAAGCCTCGGTCGACCATGAGCTGGGCGAGAAGTTGCTAAGTTTCGTGGCAATGTAGTATTCGCTGCGTTTGTGGCGGCTCAGGGCAATGCCTGTGCAGCGTTCGGACAGTCCGCGGCAATAGGCGGGGCTGGTGTCGAAGTAATTCACGCCATGTGCGATGGCGTAATCGACCTGGCGGTTAATCATTTCCTGGTCATAGTCGGGCTCCTGACCTTCTTCCAAATCCTGTCCCTTCATCTCGGGCAGACGCATCATGCCGTAACCGAGCAGCGACACCTTGTCGCCCGTGTTCGGATTGGTACGCATCGTCATACCTTCTTCGGGAGGTTCAGACGTTGATTTCTTGGAATCTTTTCCGTCGGTACAAGCCGACAGCAGGGCAGACGAAGCAACGATGCCTCCGCCCATATATTTCAGAAAACTTCTGCGGGAAATATTACGTTTCATCTTCAATCAGATTGTTTTGTGCTGTTCATGACCTTCTACATAAATAGCGCTGAAGGGACGTGCCGGGCACAGGTTTTCGCAAGCGCCGCAACCGATGCAGCGAGTTTCGTCGATGGTAGGGATGTAAACCGAATATTCGTCGTCGGGAACGAGGGGTACCATCTGTATCGCACCCGTCGGGCAATGACGCTCGCAGTTGCCGCAATCCATATCATCGGTCACACAGACGCAGTTGTCCTTGAGCCACACGGCATGACCAATCTGCGTGCTCGCCTTCTCGTCCTTTGTGATGGGGCGGATGGCACCTGTCGGACAGACGTCGGAGCAACGTGTACATTCGGGACGGCAATAGCCACGCTCGTAACTCATCGTCGGCTGCATCAGGGTCATGAAGTCGGTCGAAGGACGCAGGACGTCGTTCGGACATTCGCTCACGCACAACTGGCAAGCCGTACAGCGCGTTGCCATGTTCTTGGCACTGAGCGAGCCTGGAGGAGTCAGCGGTGTCACACGTTCGGGCGCCTGCTTGTCCTCAATCACAGCCAGTCCCCCATCCACCTTCTTCTTCTCCTGTGCCAGGGCAATGGTAGTTGTAGCGACGGCGGTGGCCACGAGGAAGGAACGGCGAGAAGACCCTCCCTCGGGAGACTCTTCACCTTGCCCCTTCTTACAAGGGGTCGTTCTGCCAGGTCTATATTGTAACGCCCCAAACTTGCACTGGTCGATGCAGTCGCCGCAAACCACACAACGGCTGTAATCGACCGTGTGGGAGCGGAAGTCGATGCAGGCGGCCTTGCAGTTTTTCGTACATTTCGAGCAGTTGCGGCATTTCTCCTCGTCGAAGCGGATCTTCAGCCAGGAGAAACGGGCGAGGAACGAAAGCACGGTGCCGACAGGACAAATCGTGTTGCAATAAGTGCGACCGCCACGCCATGCCAGCACCACCAGCACGACAAACGTCACCGCCGCGATGATGAAGGTTGGCAGGCTGCGAATCCACACGTCGGTCTGATAGAAGGCGTAACTGTCGTAATGCTCGGCCAGGGCAGCAAGCGCATTGTTACCCAGTTCGTAGAGCGGACGGAAGAGGTTCATCACGATGCGACCATAACTACTGTACGGCGCCAACAGCGCTACCAACGAACCGACGCCCAGAACCATGGCCGCAATGAATACGACGAGCACACCGTAGCGCAGCCACCGCTTTTCCTTCGAATACGTGAAACGGTTTTTCTTCGTCTTTCCGTGAATCCACGAAATCACGTCCTGCATCACGCCCAGCGGGCAGACGACAGAGCAGTAGATGCGACCCAGCACAAGGGTGAGCACCACCATCACGGCCACGACGACAAAGTTCATTGCAAACACAGCCGGCAAGAACTGGATTTTGGCCAGCCAGCCCAGCCATTGATGCAGCGTACCCGTGAAGTCGAGCAGCAGCAGCGTGATGGCAGCAAAAGTAAGGATTGCAAGAATCGTTCGAATTTTTCGAAGCATAAAAGAATATGTTATTTAAGTTTTGCTTTCGCTTGCGTTTCGTGTAGTTAAAGGAGTTAAAGACGATAGTCGTTTTCCTTGTATTTCCACAGGAGTATAGAAGATGAGCAGTCAAAAACATTTGTCCTTTAACTCCTCAGCGGCTTTAGCCGCGATAACTCCTTTCACTCCTTTTAACTCCTCTCAACTAGTTGAGTTATGTTATTTAGTTGATTTAACGACGAAGATGCTCGCCTCATACAGCAGCCAGATGGGTAGCGAGACGATGACGAGCGTCAAGGCATCGGCTGTCGGTGTGATGATGGCCGCCAGGATGAGGATGGCGACGATGGCATGTCGGCGATAGCGTGTCATCCACTCGGCGCGCAACAGGCCTGCCTTGGCGAGCAGCCATGCCAGCACGGGCAGTTCGAACACGATGCCGAAGACGAGCGAGAGCATCAGCAACGTATCGATGTAGGATGTGATGGTCAGCAGGTTCTGCACGTCGCTGCTCACGCTGTAGGTCGCCAGAAACTGCACGCTGACGGGAAACACCACGAGGTAGTTCACCACCACGCCGACCATGAACATCACATAGGCAGCACCGACGAGTCGTGTCCCTACCCTACGTTCGTTTTCATAGAGACCCGGCGACACGAAGCGGTAGAGCACATAGAGAATATAGGGAGCAGCCACCAACACACCCACCATGAGCGACACGCGCAGATGTATCATGAACTGCTCGGTGAGTTCGGTGTTCACCAGCCGCAGGGTCTGACCATCGATGTTCAACCATCGGTAGAGCGGAAAGTCAGACTGCGACGGCCACAGGACGAAGTCGAACACCCAGTCTTTCAGACAGAAGGCCACAACGCCCAGCACCACAGCCGCTACGATCATGCGTATCAGGCTGTCACGCAACACGTCAAGGTGATCCCAGAAGGTCATGACGGACTCATCTCCCTGCCCCTCACCATGAGAAAGGGGAGTAGATACAGTTCCCTTCTGACTGACTTCCATACACATCGAATGGAGTTACTTCTCCCCACCCTCGCTGTTCGGGGTCGTGGAAGTGTCTTCCTCCTCTTTGCCGTTCATGCCGTCCTTGAAACTCTTGACGCCTTTGCCAAGACCTTTCATCAGTTCAGGGATTTTCTTGCCGCCGAACAACAGGAGCACCACGAGCGCGACGATGATAATCTCCGTCAGGCCGATGTTTCCAAAGAGAATTTGCAATAGTACCGTTTGCATAGTCGTGTTGTGTTATAAATGTAAATCAACGTTTTCGATGCAAAGATACTTATTATTTGCGAGATTTCACCAAACAGAACCGAAAAACTTCCCGTCCTACCTACATTAAAAGTTAGTGACCCCTCCGCCCATATGGGCACCTCCCCTTTCCGGGGAGGAGTTCCTTACATCGATTCTCCATATCATTCTCTTGATTTTTGAGGAATAAAAGGGGTGTTTATTGGGGTCAAAATCCGTCAAAAAACGCACTGCGGTGCAAATAAATTTAGACTGCGGTGTGACTATAGGCGTACCGCAGTGCAAATAAATTTCGACTGCGGTGCAATTTTTCCCGTTTTTTTACCACGTTCCAAGTACTGAGAATTGGTGATAAGAACCGTCAGACACACAGGCAAAAATCATCATAAATGACGATTGTGGGTGTGGAGGAAACATCGTACCTTTGCAGCCAGAAAGAGAAAACAATAAACAATATGAAAAAAATCTTCCTTCTGGCCGTCATGTCAACGGCTATTTCTTTGAATATCAATGCGACAGACGTGGCAGACCCCATCGATGTCGAAGTCAACGACTCGAGCCGTGTGTACGACCTGGACGCCGTGGTCATCGTGGCTGAACCTAAAGAAAATGTACGGCTGCGCCAGCAGCCTCTGAGCAGCAGCTTGTTCTCGCAGAACGAGATGCTCAGCCTCGGTGTGCGTGACCTGCGCGAACTGAGCCAGTACGTGCCGTCGCTGACGATGCCCAACTACGGCAGCCGCTACACGTCGGCCGTCTATGTACGCGGCATCGGCGCACGCATCAACTCACCGTCGGTGGGCATGTATGTCGATGGTATGCCGCTGGTGTCTAACAGCCAGTACAACAGCCACTTGTATGGAGTGGAACGTGTCGATGTACTGCGCGGACCACAAGGAACGCTCTACGGCATGAACGCCGAAGGTGGTCTGGTGCGCATCTACAGCCGCAACCCGATGTCGTATCAGGGAACCGACCTGCGTTTGGGTGCCGGCACGCATGGCTTCCGCAACTTGGAACTGGCTACCTATCAGCGACTTTCGGAGACTTTTGCCTTGAGCGTCGCAGGTTTCTATGAAGGTCAAAACGGTTTCTTCCGCAATCGTGCCACGGGCAAACGTGCGGACAAATATGACGAGGCTGGCGGTCGGCTGCGACTGGTATGGCAGCCCAGCGAACGGCTTTCGTTCGACTACCTCGCCGACTATCAGTTTACGCGCCAGAACGGTTTCCCCTATGGTTTGCTGGAGGCAAAGACGGGACTTGCAGGTCCGACGGCCACGAACGAGCAAGGGCAGTATCGCCGCTCGATGCTCAACACGGCACTCTCGGCCACGCTCAACCTACCGTTCGCCACGCTCAACTCGACGACTTCCTACCAGCATCTGCACGACAACATGCTGATGGACATCGACTACACGCCCCGTGACTTTCAGGTGATGCGCCAGCGACAGAACCAGAACGCCCTGACGGAGGAACTGACCTTGAAGAGCAACCGTCGGGACAGCCGCTGGCAGTGGCTGGGCGGTGTGTTCTTCTCGCAGAAATGGCTCGAGACGGTGGCGCCTGTTCAATTTGGCGACGACTGGGGTGCCATGGTCTCGGCGCCCATCAACACGGCAATGTACAACGCGATGCTCAACAGCATGGCTGCCCGCATGGCCCAGTCGATGATCGAACGAGGCATGCCTGAAGCAGCGGCAATGGCGGCTGCCCAAAAGGCGGCAGCATCGGCCATCGAGAGTGCGGGTGGTGTGTCGATGGACCCAGCCCAACTCTATGTGCCAGGACGTTTCAAGACGCCCCAGACCAACTTCGGCCTCTTCCACCAGAGCAGCCTGCGACTCACCGACCGTCTGACCGCCACGCTGGGTCTGCGCTACGACCTCAGCCATGTGCGCATCGACTACGACACCCGCGCCGACATGGCTCTCACAGCGCATGTGATGGGTCAAGACGCCACCAACATTCTGTCGTCGGCACTCAACCACACCGCCTCGAACACCTTCCACCAGTTGCTTCCCAAAGTGGGTCTGACCTACGAACTGGGCGACGGCAGCAACCTCTACGCGACGGTGAGCAAGGGATATCGTGCCGGCGGTTACAACATCCAGAATTTCTCGGACATCTTCAACGTCGAACTCAACGCCAACAGTAGCATGGCCAATAGGGGCAGTTACGACATTCCGCACACCGAGGCCGACTACGACAACATCCTCAGCACCATCAGTTATGAACCTGAGACATCGTGGAACTATGAGGTAGGTTCGCATCTCAACCTCTTCGACCATGCCCTCCAACTCGACCTTGCCGCCTACTACATCCAGATACGCAACCAGCAACTGTCACAGATGGCGAGCAACTATGCTTTCGGCCGCTCGATGGTCAACGCAGGTCGCAGTTACAGTTGCGGCCTCGAGGTGGCTGCACGCGGACATGCCTTCGACAACCACCTGAACTACAGCCTCAGTTACGGCTACACACATGCCAAGTTCAAGGAGTATGACGACGTGGTCGATGGTGTGGCGGTCAGTTACAAAGACAAGCGCGTGCCTTACGTGCCGAAGCACACCCTCGCAGCCAATGCTGACTACCGCTTCGACGTGAAGAATGCTGCGCTGAATTCAATTACCCTCGGTGCCAACGTGGCTGCACAGGGCAACATTTTCTGGAACGAGGCCAATACACGTGCTCAGGGCTTCTATGCCACACTCGGCGCACACCTCGACTTCGACTTCGACGTCCTCACCCTGAGTCTTTGGGGACGCAATCTGACGAACAAAAACTACACGGTGTTCGCCTTTGAATACGGCCATTCGGCCACATCGCCTTTCTACGCACAGCGTGCCAACCCCACACAGGCTGGCATCGACCTGCGCTTCCATTTCTAAAAAAAGGAATGCCCTGCACGATCTTCACAGACCATGCAGGGCGCCTATAGGCTCATTATCTATGTACTAACTTAATAACGGTGTCATGAAGATGATTACCGTATGATGCGGCCGCCCGTGTCGGTGTGGATGCGGCCGGCCCTGGATTCGGACCATACGATGTCTTGGCGCAGGGTGTTGACGTCGTTGGGCTGGCTCATCCATGCGCTGCCGTCCATCCACTGACGTGGTTCGCCTTCTGCCTCATACACACAGATGCGCTTCACGCTTTCGGGCAGCGGGGCATAGATAAGGACGAGACGGATGGTGCGACCTGTCATGCCGTGAATCCAGAAGCACTGGTCCATGGGCAGATGTTCGACTTCACGCAGCAGGTAGCGGTCGCCCGTGTCGGCATCGATGAGGCACGAACCCGTCGTGAAACGGAAGAAGAACCAGTCCTGCGGAATCACGTAGTCGTAGGTAAGGTAGGTGGCATCCTTGCAGCGATAGAGCCGCCACGTGGCGTTGCTTCCGTCGCCCTGGCTGCCCATCAGCGGGAGTCCCTGACGGACAGGAGGTTCATAGATGTGGGAGAAGACGGCGAACGAGTTTTCGTTCTGCGTGTCGTAGTTGGGCCATGCAGGCCGTTCGATGGTTGGGATTTCGTTCGTCGGACGTTCGTCGTAGAGGGGAAGCGACGACACGGCCTTTTTTTGTGTGCTGCACGATGCAAATACGAGCAGCGTGACAGCAATAAAAATATACTGTTTCATAATCAGGAGTGTTGAGGGTTAGGGAATAATCTTGATGGGCTTTCGCGTGATGTCCTTCACGTTGTAGAATTCGGACATTTCGCTCGTCTCGTAGTCGTAGAGGGCGATGCGGTTCACCTTCTTGTCCAGCGGTGGGAAGACGAAGGTAGCCATGAGGAGCCTGTCGTCGTCCACTTCCGTCTTGAGCAAGACTTCTTGGGCGAGATACTCTCCATCGCCAGCGTAGATGCGAACGCCGCGGCACATGTATTTATCGCCCGTTTCGGGGTCAAGCAGGCAGGCTCTCTTGGCGTCGAGGGTGAAGTTGCGCTGTTTAACAATCTTTGCAGGAACAGGTATCACGAAGTGCGTCTCGCTGTCAGTCCTTTCGAGCCAGCCCTTCTCAGTGAGCAGTTTCTCTGCGGCGTTCGGCACTTCGCCCGGCAACATGAAGAGGGGGCGATGGTACGACACAGGCTGGCGATGGTACTGCTGGCGCTGTGCGTCGGCCTCGACGGCAGGTTTCATCCAGCGGATGTGCCAACCACGTCCCAGGTGCTCACGGTCTTCCCATTGCAGGTCGATGTTGTACGTACCTTCCGTCGCTTCGCGGAAGCGGTACTCGTGGGTGTGTTCCGACTGCGCATCGTCGAGCCATACCGTTGCCACACGGATGGTGTCGCTCGAGAAGTTCGGCTCAAAACGTCCTACATAGACGCCCTCGCCAATCTTTTGTGCTCCGATGGCTGTCATCGTGGAGTCGAGCAGCAGTTCGGGCGAAAACTCTTCCCAAACCTCTTCCAGCGCAGCTTCGGACTGCATGGTGTCCGTCACAGCGACTTTGGGTTCGTCCTTAGGTGTTTCGGGCACAGGCTCGTCGGCAGGGACAATCTCTCTATGGATGGGAGTTGTAGGGAGCGTCCTTTTTACTTCCTCTTCCACCTCGTCCATCACCTCGGGTTTCGCAAAGGCGACGACGGTGAATGCGGCGAGAGGCAGGACATAAAGTGCTTTGAGGGCACTCAGTCTTGTTGATTTCTTTTTGAACATCATAATCATTCGTTTTTTCAGTTTACTTTCATTGAATGCATTCGTCACCGGCTGCAGTCCAGTGCGCGCTGCTTTCTCTATTAACAACATGTTGTATTCTACTTTATCGGCACCGCTGCGCAGAACAGCGCGATCGGCTTCAAATTCGTGAACGTCGGCAAGGTCTTGGCGCAGCATCCAGGCGAACGGCAGGAACCAAAGCGTGCGGCAGGTGAATTCGCACAACACCTTGTCCCATGAGTGACCGCGACGCAGGTGGGCACACTCATGTTTGATGATGTCCGTGCTGCCCATGTCATTCGGACTCAGCACCACCCATCGCATCCATGAGCAGGAGTTCTGCACCTCACGGCTTTCGACCACATGCACCCAGCGCGGCACATTTACGCCGTCCACACGTCGTGCACGATGCAACAGCAACGCAAAACGCACGATGCTGAACAGGTATGCCAGCCAGAAGGCGACGGCTCCGACGGCATAGACTATAATAAGTATGCGTGTGATGGTCCATGTCTCTGTGCTCGCTACAGCTGTCTTCTCAGCCTTCTTGGGCTGAGAGGATGTAGCAGTCCACGTTCCGAGCATCTCCGACCGGCTTTCCTTGCTCACCATTTGCGTAAATCCTTCGACCTTTTCGTTGACCAACGTCGGACGACTCGTAGTGAAGTGCATCAACGGCAGCACCATGCTCACGACCATAATGCCAAGCAACACGAAGCGGTTCAGACTGTGAAAGGTCTCACGGCGCAAAAAGAGTCCGTAGAGGCTGTAGAGCAACGTCAGGCTCAGCGCCCACTTGATGATGTAGATGACCAGCGCTGCCATGTCCTTACTCCTTTCCGTTTTTAATCAATGACTGAAGCAACTCCACAAGTTGTTGCTCGCTCAACTTCTCCTGGTGCACAAACTCCGACACCACGTCTGCATAGTTCGAACCGAAATACTTATCGACGAACGTGCCCAGACGACTGCGTCCGTAGTCCTTCTTCTCAATCTTCGGAATGTAGATGTAGCCACGTCCTTCTGGCCGGTGTGTGAGAAAACCCTTGCGCTCGAGCGACTGGAACGTGTTCGAAATACTGGTGATGATGGGACGCGGTTCGTCGTACAGCGCCAGCACCTCCTTCGGCGTACATTCGCCAAGGCTCCAGATATGCTCCATCACTTCCTCTTCTTTGGTGGTTAACTTAATCATAACTCAACACATTTTTTTGTTGAACGCTGCAAAGGTAATACAATCTCCCCGTCACTTCCAAATTTTCTCCGTTTTCTTAACACCTCTTAAATGTTGAAAAACAGAACAAGCGCCAAGAGGGTGATTCTTGGCGCTTGTTTCTCGAAAATAGTAGGTCTGTCCTACGGCATCAGCAGCGACGAGTCGCCGTAACTGAGGAAGCGGAAGTCGCGGGCGAGCGCATAGTCGTAAATCTTCCGCCAATCGCCGTGTACAAAGGCACTGACGAGCAGCAGCAGTGTGGATTGCGGCTGGTGGAAATTCGTCACCATGCGGCGCACAATCTTGTACTCATACCCTGGCGCTATGATGATGCGAGTCGACGTGTGCAGCGCATCGAGATGGTGGGCGTCGAGATAGCGCAAAATGTTCTCAATGGCTTTTTGCACAGGGAGTTGAAGGGGATCCTCATACGGTTCCCACTGCTCGACCACCAACTCGTCTTCGTCCAGGTCGAGCGTCTGCTCCAGTTTTCTGCCGATATAATACAGGCTCTCGAGGGTGCGCACCGAGGTGGTACCCACGGCGATGGCTTCGCAACTGTGTGCCAGCAATTTCTCGATGGTCTGACGCCGCACGACAATGTATTCGGCATGCATCTCGTGGTCGGCAATCTCTTCCGATTTCACGGGTTTGAACGTACCTGCACCGACGTGCAGGGTGACTTCCTCGCGGTCGATGCCAGCATCGTCGATGGCCTGAAGCACACGTTCCGTGAAGTGCAGCCCAGCCGTCGGAGCCGCCACCGAGCCCTTCACCTTCGAATACACCGTCTGATACGTGCGCAGGTCGCTCTCCTGTGTCTCACGGTTCAGGTATGGCGGAATGGGAAGTTCGCCGATGGCTTCCAATACTTCTGAAAACGACAAGCCATCATCATTCCACGAAAAACGCACAGGAAAGAAGCCGTTCTTTCCCGTCGGTGTGTCCGAAAGTTTTTCGGCACAAAAAGTGATTGTGTGCGAATTGCGGATTTTTATGGTCCGCGTAAGCACCCCACTCTTCCAGCGCTTCAGATTGCCAATCATGCAGAGCCACTCCACGCTGCCTCGTTCCGAAAAGTTCAGTTGGTAGTCCTTCGGAGCGAAGGGTTCCATGCAGAACACCTCGATTTGTGCGCCTGTCTCCTTGCGGAAGTGCAGGCGTGCCTGAATCACACGAGTGTTGTTGAACACCATGAGCGCCCCTTTGGACAGATAGGTCGGCAGCGACGTGAAGACATCCTCGGTCACCACTCCTTTGTTATAGATAAGGAGTTTGCTCTGGTCGCGTTCGGCCAGTGGAAACTTGGCGATGCGTTCATCGTCGAGCGGGTAGTTGTAGTCCGCAATGCGGATATGCTTTGTATCGGTCATGTTCAATTACATTTTAGGTATCACATCAAGCGCTTGGAATTTTCACGCTAAGCACTTGGAGAAATTACGCTAAGCACTTGGCGTGATCATTCTAAGCAGTCAGAAAGGTCACTTCCTTGAAGGCGTAGCGGCTCACTTGTCCGTCGTGGCGACGCAGCAGCAAGTGGCCTGTCGGTTCGACGTCGCAGATCTCTGCCTCGAAGCGTCCGTCGCTGTCCTCATACCGATGCCATCCTTCGCGGCGATAGAGGTTCTGGCAATACATGCGGTGCACAGTCTCTGCCCCACCCTCGCGCAGCAACTCATACAACGCGACAAAACGCTCGACGACGGCCTGCAGAATCTCCTCGCGGTCGTATTCACGATCGGTCAACTGGGCGAGCGAAACAGGGTTAGGCGCATCGCTGCGGAACTCCCTCTGGTTGACATTGATGCCTGTGCCGATGATGCACGTCTCAATGCGGCTGCCGCTGAGGTCACACTCGATGAGTGTCCCACTGATTTTGCAGTCGCCGACGTAGATGTCGTTCGGCCATTTCACCTCGCCGCCCACGGTCTCGGCCACCGCCAGGGCAATGGCTTCGCTGAGCGCAAACTGCTCAGTAACAGCGAGAAAATGCGGATGGCACACGAGCGAGAACTGCACGTTACGTCCTGCCTCCGACTCCCACACATTGGTGCGCTGACCGCGCCCTGCCGTCTGTTCGTCGGCATCGACAAGCGTCAGTTCGGGCAGCACCTCACCTTCGTCCAGCATACGCCGCACAAGGCTATTGGTACTGTCGATGCTGTCCAAATGCACACGACGCACCACACTTATTGGGTTCAGTTCCTTCTCTCTTTCCATGTTTCAAAGTGCAAAGTTACGATTAAGCGAGCACACTACAAAACGTAAAAACTGATTTTTGTGTTTAGAGTGTCGAGCAATAGTAACTTCGACAAAGTCAAAGTTACCACTTTTTGCGCGGCTTTCACTATTTTTTAACTGTTAACTTTTAACTTTTAACTTAAAATGACTATCTTTGCCACCATCAATCCCATAACACCTAACCATTATGAACAGCAAACGTACACTGGCCGGCGTGGTGACTGCCATCATACTTGCCGCAATCATCCCGATGAACATGAATGCTCAAGAAGAAATGAAAATCTGGTGGGGAGGCACTCATGCCGAACTTGAGAATGCCGACCTCTTGAAACAGCGCATGCAAACCCTGATGGAGGCGCGAAAGGAAAACCTCCGCACGTTGCCCGTCCGCGAACTCTTAGAGGATGCAGAGTACTGGTGGAGCGGTCAGAAACTCTATGTCCTGGGCTATGGCGAAACTGACAACATACGTCCGTTTATCCCCTTCAAGGAAAACGGCGACCCGGAACCACTCTACACCCTCATCAGCAAAAAAGGCAAGAACGGCCCGACTGTGACAATCAAGGACCATGCCGGCTGGAAAGTCGCCATGCAGCAAGCCGGACCGTGGCGCGTGCTGGTGTTCCGCGACGGGACAGGTGCAGTCAAGGACTGCTACATTAACACGACGTGGGACAATGTGGTGAACTACCACAACGTACAGAACCTGTCGATGCACGACCTTTACGACGGTGTGTACGAAATGGAAGACGGAACGAAAGTCGTGTTCGGTCCCCTCATGGAGCACTACAAAGACCTTGGTTATTCGCGCGATCCAGGCGTCTTCTATTTCCTGACCAACAAAGACTATGCGGTCACAGACACCCTCGAATACGGCGGTGGACGTGTGAGTCGGGGCAACCCTTCTTCTCCCAATTTCGGAAAGATGCCTGGCGGAGGCGGTGCTGCGGCCATCATGGGACCGATGCAGTGGCGTGTGACGCCTTGTCTGCAGGGGCTGAAAGTCAAGGTCATCAACGACGAACCCTTCGTTGAGCATAGTCCTGAAATTAAAGGAGGCGAGGCTGAACTCAAGTGGGTCGAAGGTCCCTTCGAAGGCATCACGGGCCGCTTGCCCATCGCATCGGTACGCCCGTTGCCCACCGACATGCTACGTCTGCTGCCCAAGGGCGACCTGAATGTCATCATGAACGAAATCCTCGACCGTCACGCCGATGGCAGCAAACCGACGGCCATCGAACAACTCAACCTCGGAGTCATCTATGTCGTCCTCAACGAATAACGACGAGCGCTTCATGCGCGAAGCCCTCGTCGAAGCACACCGTGCGCTCGACCGCGACGAAATTCCAATCGGTGCCGTCATTGTTGCCGACGAACGCATCGTGGGACGCGGACATAACCTCACCGAGACGCTCCACGACGTGACGGCTCATGCCGAGATGCAGGCCATCACCGCCGCTGCCGAACACCTCGGAGGCAAGTACCTCGACCAGTGCACGCTCTACGTCACCGTCGAACCCTGTGTCATGTGTGCCGGTGCCCTGGGTTGGGCACAGATAGGGCGCGTCGTCTATGGGGCATCCGACGAAAAGCGCGGCTTCCAGCGTTTCGCACCCCAGGCCCTCCACCCTCGCTGCACCGTCACGGCCGGCGTGCTCGAGGACGAATGTGCCCGACTGATGAAGGATTTCTTCAAGAAGAAACGGTAATTTCAGCCTGTTACTTAGGATAAAAAATGCACCGCAGTGCAAATTTATTTACACCGCAGTGCGACTATAGACGCACCGCAGTGCATTTTCAGATGCACTGCGGTGCGTTTTTTTGTGCTTTTTAGAGAGTTTTCAAAGGGTCAGACCTCCTCAAAATCAACGTATGTGCCTTCGTCCTCGGCGAAGACCTTCTGCTTCGACGTCTGCTGCTGTTTCGACTTGCGCGACGAACCCCACGAAAAACGGCTCTTGCGTTCACGCTTTTCCTTCGCATCGTTCATCTCGCGCGAGAAATGGCGCAGGATGCCGACGCCCAGACCAGCCAGGATGACAGGCGCGAGCAGGATGAGTATCAGGATGACGACCAGTGTCCAAAAAAGAAAATCCAACATAGCGAATGTGTTTGTTTAATGTGTGAACAGGCGGCACCATGCCGCTTTCCTCTTAGAGAGGGGGATTCCGTCAGAATCTGTCGGTCGTTAACATTATTTACGATAAAGGTCGGGCAGGAAACGGACGATGTTCACGACCAGATACAGCCCTATCGAAGCAGCAAGACCACGGCACAGGTACTGCAACGTCATGCCCTCGGGTGCCATGAATCCGCAGACGGCGATGAGCACGACAGTGCACACGAGGAAGCCCATGCGCACCACATTTTCGCGGTCGCTCATGTCAAACGACTTAAACTTCAGCGAGAACATCGGAATTTCGCTGATGAGCAGGAAACCGAAGGCCAGGACAAAGAGAGCGAGGAACATCGCATTCATCATCGGTCCACGCAAGTAGTCCTCAGCCCCGGCAATGAACGACACCCAGAACAGGGCGCAAGCCGGTGTAGGCATGCCGATGAAACCTTCGTGCTGACGTTCGTCGAGGTTGAACTTGGCCAGGCGATAGGCCGAGAAAGCAGCCAAGAGGAAACCCGTGAACGGCATCACCTTGAACCAGAACGGACTATACATGAACGAAGGGTAATAGACCTCGGTGAAGAGCGTGAACAGCATGGCCGACGGAGCCAGACCGAACGTGATGCAGTCGGCCAGCGAATCCAGTTCGACACCCATACGGCTCGGCGCCTTCAGCAGACGGGCAGCAAAGCCATCGAAAAAGTCAAACACCGCACCGGCCAGTACAAACAGCAGCGCCGTCATAAAGTTATGATGAAAAGCGGCACCCGTAGCCACGCAGCCGCACAAAAGATTTCCCAATGTCAGGGCATTAGGCACATATCGCTTGTTCATAATTACTGAAGTTTTGCAATGATGGTCTCATCGCCCCAGGTCGACTGGCCCAGTTTGACACACACCTCGGTACCCAGCGGCAGATAGACATCGACACGCGAACCGAACTTGATGAAACCCATGTGGTCGTCGATGTAGCACTCCTGGCCCTCCTCGGCATAAGTCACGATGCGGCGGGCCATCGCACCCGCAATCTGACGTGCCATCACCTGCTGGCCATGAGGCGTCTCAATCACAACCATCGAGCGCTCGTTCTCCGTGCTCGCCTTAGGCAGGTAGGCCGCACGGAAATTACCGCTCTGGTGGTCCACCTTGATGACACGTCCCTCGCACGGAATCCAGTTCGCATGCACGTTCACCGGACTCATGAAGATGCTGATCATCAGACGGCGGTCGTGGAAATACTCCTCCTCATCGACCTCCTCAATCACCACCACGCGACCGTCGGCAGGCGCCACGACCGTCTTCGTCGTCGGGCCGTCAAACATGCGGATAGGACAACGGAAAAAGTTCAGCAGAATGAGATAGACAATCGTACACAAACCAATCAGCGTGTACGAAATCCAGTTATGTCCAATCACATAAAGCGAAAAAATGATGACAGCCGCCAACACCCATCCGCACACAATGAGCGTCTCCTTGCCCTCACTGTGAATGCGCAATTTGTTGCGGCGCTTGTTATGAATAAGAGGTTTCTCCTTTGACATGGCTATTCATGGTTTATCGTGCAAAGGTAGCAAATTCCCCACGATTGCCCAAGTAAAATGTTAAAATAATTTCCTTTCTAAGAAAAAACACCACATTTCCGTAAATTTTCAATTTTCAATTTTCAATTTCCAATTATTTGTCGTACCTTTGCATCCGCATTTTTGAAGTGGCACCCTCCGAGTCCTGCACAAACCCTTTTGATGCAGGCCGCGCAAACGCCCACAAAAGAATGCTGAAAAGGTGTCTGGACCATGGTGTAATTGGCAACACAACAGGTTTTGGTTCTGTCATTCTGGGTTCGAGTCCCGGTGGTCCAACACACAAACCGCTTCTCCACGGAGTCCCCATAGGACCTCCCACGAAGCCTTGGACTTGTAGCTCAGTTGGTTAGAGCAACAGACTCATAATCTGGAGGTCCCAGGTTCAAGCCCTGGCTGGTCCACGCTAAAAATCAGCAACTTAAAAGAAATTCAAGTTGCTGATTTTTCGTTTTGCGAAAACAATGCGAAAACAATCGGTTTGAGTTCGACAACATTTTCTGCCACTTTTTGCAATCTTGTGCGACTGCGAAAACAAGTCGTTTGAAACCGATAGGGTTCTGACAATCCATCCATCATTCTCCGGAAAAGTACTCCTTTGCCAAGTCTATAGCATCTAAACGGAGATTCTTATCTTCTTCCTTCAATGCGGCATACACGCCATCGGCCAACCAGAGTGTCATCAGTTCCTTTACGTCAACCTTATACAGCTCTGCTAACTTGGGAACTTGATCACGCCTTACACGCCGTGCCCCCAACTCCATCTTGCTATACATAGGCATGTCCGTCCCCAGCAATTCAGCCAACTGCCGTTGTCTCAGTCCTTGTTCCAGTCTCATGGCCTTTATCCTTGGGCCAAACATCCCATAAATTCTTTTATCCTTCATATTTT
>R23__coassemble_426_pt1 | contig 28603 bp, 22 predicted proteins | sample R23__metabat2_high_PE_006 | metagenome-assembled genome bin R23
ATAGTGTTCTCCTTGTCGCGTGTGATGGACACAGGGAGCGGTCAGTCGAGCACGGCGCTGAGCACGTCGAGCGAGTGGAGCGGTCCGAACGAGGGGAAGTGCAGGCGGTAGAAGTCGGTTAGGGCCTCGAGGATGCGGTGGCGCTGCTGACGTGTGAGGCGGAAGAGGTGCATCGTCCCGTAGTTCATGCGGAACAGGACGGGCAGACGCTCTGCCTCGTCGGGCTTGAGATAGTCGGCATGCAGCGGCTGGGTTGGGGTGTACGAACCCGTTCGCAGGTCGAAGAAGTCGCCGCTGCGGTTCCCCTCGAGGTTGGGCCAGATGCCGACGAACTGCGAGAGGTGCATGAGGAAGACGAGGTGGAAGTTGCCCACGGAACCCTCGGCGGCGTCGAGCCATCTGAGCGAGTGCGTCAGGTAGTCGTAGAGCGGACGGTCGGCCTGCTGTCCGTGGAGCACGCGGCAGAGAAACTCGGCGAGAAACATCGCCAGCATCTGCTTCATCGGCTGGTAGGGCAGCGACGTGTAGTTTTCGGTGAGCCGTACGCCCTGCACATGAGGCAGTCGTCCCTGTCCGTGCAGGTCGGTGTCGAACTCGACCATGTTGAGCGGTCGCCAGAAGGCAGCACCGCTGCTCCGGCGCCGTCCCGACGCCGAGATATGGGCCACGAACGACATGCGCCCATGCTCTTCGGTGAACAGGTCGACCACGAGCGACGAGTCGCCCACCTTCACCGTCCTCAGTACCAGTCCGCGGATTTTCTGCTGCATGATTTTGCGTTTATCACCTGCAAAATTAGCAAAAATCGCTGTTTTACTCAAAAAACTTTAACAATTATTTTGTCATTCCGCGAAAAGTTCCTACCTTTGCACCCGCATTTTGAAAGAAGTGCTATCAGGTTGGTCCCTTCGTCTATCGGTTAGGACGAGAGATTTTCATTCTCTAAAGAGGAGTTCGACTCTCCTAGGGACTACCAAGTAAGGGAAGAAGGGTGCGAGGTCAAGTGAGCCATACCACATCGGACTTCCTGTTTTTTTTAACGCTTTAAACAAACAAAGAAATGGCAAATCACAAGTCAGCGCTCAAGCGCATCCGTCAGAACGAGAAACGTCGTCTGCACAACCGCTATTACGCAAAGTCAATGCGTACATTGCTCAAGAAGTTCCGTAACACTACCGACAAGGCCGAGGCACAGGCTATGTTCCCACAGCTCCAGAAGAGCCTCGACAAGCTGGCCAAGACCAACGTCATCCACTGGAAGAAGGCTGCCAACCTGAAGTCGGGTGCTGCCAAACTCATCAACAAGATGGCATAAAACGAACTCCTATCCATTGACATAGCTTAATTACGGAGCCGCATCTCCCACCTCGGGAGGTGCGGCTTCTTCTTTGGCAGGGGCGAGCCTGTAGGGGCAGGTTTCCATGCCTGCCCGAAGAAAACACGAGGTTCGATGCCGAAATGTTTTCTATAAATGTCGCAAAGCAATGATGGACGCCCCACGGGTCGTCCCAACAAGCGGTTGTTGGACACGCATCCTGTAGGGACGACCCGTGGGGCGTCCATGACGACGAGATATCAGGCTCGAATTTTAACAAAAACACGTCAAAAAACGCACCGCAGTCGAAATTTATTTCGTCCACAGTGCGCCTATAGTCGCACCGCAGTGCAAATTTATTTCGACTGCGGTGCGTTTTTTGACGTTTTTCGGACGGTGTTTTTACGTGTTTTTATGTGGGAAAAACGTAAAAAATACAAAAAAGTAGTTCTTTTTTGCCTTTTGTTGTTGATTTTGTCTTTATTAATGACATCGTATGGGAAAAAAGAGTAAATTTGCAGGCGAAGACCGATGAAATGAGGTGCATAAATCGGTCAAATTGTGCCTTTTTGTTGATTTTGACGGATTTGTACACCTTTTTTATATATAGAAAGTGTATCTTTGCGAAAAATTTACCATCAATTTAACTAATAACTAACAACATGAAAAAGGAAAACCTTTGGAAGAATTTTGTCGCTCTGACGCTGGGAATGCTGATGGCTGGCCATGCTGATGTCCTGGCACAGAGCATCACCAACCCGAGCTTCGAGGACGGAACGAACGGTTGGACCGTCGAGAAGATGCAGTTGCAGACGAACGACGGTATGTCAACGTACAAGAACAGTAACACTTACTTGGAGCGCTGGATTGCCGCACCGGGGTTGCTGGGTTATGCCTCAGTCAAACAGACCGTGACAGGTCTGACGAACGGTGTCTATCGCCTGACGGTAAACGCCATGAACATCTCGCAGAACAACGAGAGCGCTGCCCAGGTGGGTGCCTACATCGTTGGTAACGGCTTGCGCACGGCAGTGACGACGCGTAACACCTATACGCTTGACTTCTTCGTGACCGACGGAACCGCCGAAATCGGTTTTGTCTGCGAAGGTGCTTCGGGCAACTGGGTGGGTTGCGACTACTTCCGCCTCACCTATCGCGGCAACTCGAACACATACATCCAGAGTGCCGGCAACACGGTGAAAAACTACGCCAGCAACCTCATTACCAACGTTGGCAGCGATTCGCAGTACAGCAGCCTCGTCAGCACGCTGACCACAGCCATCAACGGTGGCAACCTCACCAACGTGGCCAACGCAGCGAAGGCTGTCGTGGCTGGCGAACGTGCCTACCTTCTGCGCCATCCGAGCGGTTCGGCCCCGACGGTGACGACACGTCCGCGCCATGCACGCGGCTCCATCTGGATTTTCGGACGTCTGGAGCGTTCGGGCACGGCTGCCATCGAGGAAGGCTTCTGCTGGAGCACCAGCCCGAATCCGACGCTGGGCGACAACAACTACTCTACCGACTGGCTTGACTCTTACGGCAAGGTCATCTGGATGCAGGGACTCACGCCAGGTACGATGTACTATGTACGCGCGTATGCTATATCAAAAAATTACGCCGTAGGTTACGGCGACGTCATCAAGGTGCCGACCATTCCGCAAGGACACATCAACTGGTACGTCCGCACTGACGACGATGCGTCGAACGTGCTTCGTGCTTCTTGCGTACGCGCTTTCGACTACTTCTGGAGCAACCTCACGCAGCTGACCACCTTCGGCCCCAACATCGGTCACGCCAGCGGAGTGCCGACGGCAGAGTGCTCGTACGGTGGCTGGATGAGCGTGGGTGACAACTGGAGCTACCAGCAGCCAGGTACGCTGATGCACGAGGCTCTCCACGGTGTCGGTGTCGGTCAGCACTGGATGTGGGGTGACTTCACGAAGAACCAGCCTCCCGTTTCGGATGCCCTCCGCTTCTGGGATAACAATGAGACGGAAACACTACAAGGCGATGGCATGCACCTGTGGCCTTACGGTATCAACGGAGCCCACGAAGACAACGGCTCTGACCAACTCTACATCGGTAACGGTCTTATCTGTGAGGCACTCGGTGAAGGCGGTCTGCCACTTACCGACAGCCAGTGGCTGCTGCCGTACTATGCCTTCCCGCAGGACGACAATACGAAATACTACATCAAGTGTGAGGACAAGAACCGCGGTCTGGCCACTTCCTACTTGGTTGTGGACAATAGCGGCAACCTCAAATGGCAGGCTATGTCGGCAGCTGATGCACAGAGCAATGACAAGGCTGCATGGTACATCACCTTCGATGCTTCCAATCAGAAGTATCACATCAAGAACGCATCGACCGGTAAATACATCCGCTACAGCAGTGCTAATGCCAATAACGGCTTTACGACGGGTAATTCTGCCACTGACATTCAGATGAAGAAGTGCCGCGTCGAAGTAAACGTGGGCTCGCAAACCTATCAGGGTTACTATTTCCTTGACTACGCGAGCGGACAGTCGATGGTGGCAAATGCGAACGAAGTTATCGGTTCGACAGGTTTCAGCATTTGGGACGATGCCACGACACAACGCTGGATTATTCTTGCTGAAGGTAACGAAGTAAACGCCTTTGAATCAGGCGCCGTCGAAATACAGCTGGATGAGTTGCGTCGTTACCTCAACGGATATACAGCTTGTAAGAACGTGAATCATAGCGACAAGACCAGCGGAGCCACCACGGCTCTTACCAACACCATCAACACTATCAATTCGGCGATTAGTGGTACTGTCACGATGGATCAGGTGCTTCAGTACATCGAAGACATCAAGAGTGCCGGTCTCACCTTCCTCAACAACACTAAACCCTCAAACGGTGCATACTACGACCTCTCCTTCCTCATCAAGAATGCTAACTTTAGCGATGGAACGGAAGGATGGTCTCTCAGTCCTACCCTCAACTATGGGGCAGTGGAATTCTATGAAACCACATTCGACCTTTATCAGACTCTGCCCAATATGCCGGGTGGTACTTATCGCTTCGTAGCCGATGCCTTCCAGCGTCCAGGAAGCAACGAGGATGTCTATACGGCTTACTCAGGTGGTACTGACAACGTGAACGCTGTGATTTACATGAACAACCAATCGCAGAAAATCAAGAACGTGATGTCGGGACAGCAGAACACCTCCATTAGTAATGGTGAGTATCAGACTACGGGAGGAACCTACGTACCGAACAATATGGAGTCGGGTAGTGCATACCTCAGTAGAAATAAGTATAACAATTCCATTCAAGCTGAACTCTCAGCAGGTAACCTGAGAATTGGAGTGAGGGGGACTGTGTCCAATACTTATTATTGGGCTATGATGGACAACTTTAAGCTGTATTACATGGGTGCTGACGGTGAAATCGTCTCCTTGAAAGACCAGCTCGTTCAGGACGGCTTCACAAAGATTACAGCACTGCCCAACGACTACAGCCCTTACTTCTTCGTGCTCTACGACAACGACCAAGACCTGACGATGGTGGAGAAGAATCCGAATCATCAGGGCGGCAGCAAGTCTATGTGGTACGACGCTGACGTCAATCCTATGACGAGCAAGGAACCGCTCTGGACAATGGATTATTTCGAACAGGACGGTAATGGATACCAGATTCTTGCCAACGCTACGTATCCCGACTATATGCTCCAAACCGAAGGCAATGCCGGTTGGAACTATCGTTGCAGTGACAACGGTGGCGGCGGCACTGGCTGGGGACGTACGAAGTATGAGTACCTTCCCGATGGCTATTGGACAATTCAGAACGGTGTCTATCCCGACGCAGGTTATCTTGGTCCGTGGGAGAATGTTATCACTGATGATGCAGAGACTGCGCTGAACAAGACAGGCTCTGCTGTCGGACACTTCGACATCTTCACCATCCTTCGTGGTGACTACGTGAAGCGTTTCGATCAAGCCTATCTGGATGCGACCTATGATAGTCCGCTCGACATTTCGTATGTACTGGAGAATCCAGGCGGCGAGCGTCGTACCGCCATCGGTTGGAAGTCAACTGGTGCAGGTTGGTGGGCACAAAACAGTAGTCCTGCAGGCAAAGTCGGCGGCTACTTCCTTGAAACTTGGAGTGGTAGTGGTATTGGCAACTCAGACCTCTACCAGGAGATTGCCAGTCTGCCTGACGGCTACTACCGCTTCTCTGCCAAAGCTTTTGTGAGAGACGGTGGCGACCAGGGCTTCAGCCTCTACGCCAACAATGAGAGCACAAAGGTTACGGCTGCAGACCTTTCCGTACGTTTCAATGTCATTGTCCAAGTGACTGACGGTAGCCTTCGCGTTGGTGCAAAGGCTGAGAACGTGACGAAGGACTGGGTTGGCTTGGATGATGCCAAACTTGAATACCTCGGCACAGAGATTCCTGGTTACAACGTGGGTACGCCTTCCTCCGACATTGCTGACGGTTCGGTGTACACCAAGGGACAGATGCTGGATACATGGACGTTGGAGTTCACCGAGGCCAGCAGTAATGTGCAAGGTGCAGTGTTCGCCAAGCTTGACAACAATGCGAAGGTTTCTCTTTACAAGGGTACAACGAAGATAGGTGACTATGTCATCTACATCTCTGGCACGACCGTGAGTGCGAACTTTACGGGTGTAGAACTTGATCCTGAGACGTCCTACACGCTCACCTTGCCTGCAGGCGTGGTCGGCTATGCCGGTCAGGTCAGCAACGAGGCCTTCAGTGTGACTTTCACGACTCCTCATTTCTTCACGGGTACGTACTATCTCTATAATCCTCAGACAGATGACTTCCTGGACCGTGATGGTAATGCTGCCCGTGCTACGTTCCTCGGGACGCCGATTACATGGACGAACACGGCTAACGGAGCATCCATCATGTTCAATAGTAGTAATACCTATCTGGCTGGTCGCTGGTGGTCGTCTTCAGATGGAAATGCAGGTTTGCTGTGGGAAGCCATTCCTTACGGTGACGGCTACAGGATTCACCGCACGCAGCCAGATGACGATTGGGATTATCTTTATGTCAGCAATGAGGAAGGGGCTAACAATCAGCGCGTAGCCAGCAATGGTAAATGTAAGGCAGACAACGGTGGCACCGGCAACTTCGACACATGGGCTCAGGCTACTTGGCAACTTATGACCGAGTCCGAGTACAACGCCTACGTTCGTCAGCTTGACGAAGAGTCGGCAGAGGCTCCGACCAGCGGCAATCCTGTGAAGATTTACCTCAAGCGTTCACTGGTTGCCAAGACAGCTACTGAGAGTGGCACGGCTTGGAACACCATCTGCTTCCCGTTTGCGATGACTGCCGACCAGATTTCCGACCAGCTTGGCGAAGGTGTCATCATCAAGGAGCTTAGCTCGGTTGTCATCAACGGAGAGCATGCCGACCTGAACTTCACTCAGGTCGATAATATCGAGGCCAACAAGCCTTACATCATGCAGCTGGATGAAGCCAAGAGCGAACTGAAGCTCCGTCACATGACGCTCAATTCTTCGACCAATCTGACGCAGACCGTCGGTGGCATCGACTTCATCGGCAACTATGTCAATCCGACGGTGATGGCCAACACGGGCGGTACGGACTTCTACGTCTTGAACGATAAGTTCTTTTCATCCACGGGAAATACGAAGATCAAGGCCTATCGTGCTTACTTCCATGTTCCTGCTGCTGCAGGCATCAAGTCGATTGGTTTCGAAGGCGAGATTCCTACAGGCATCGAAGGCATTGCTGCCGACACGCTCGAAAGTACGATTTACGACCTCAGCGGACGTCGCGTCGGCACACCCGCCAAGGGCCTCTACATCATTAACGGCAAGAAAGTATGGATCAGATGAACAAGAAACCCTATCATAAACCCGAGGTGGAGGCATTGGGCCTCCACCCCTTCACCACCTTCCTGCAGACGCTCTCAGCCCCCGACGAAGGCATCCACGATGGTGGCGAAGGCAGCGATAGCGACGACCCTTCAGCCAAGAACCGTACCGACGGTTGGGGCGATCTCTGGTAAGCCTGAAAAGGCACAAAATTTGTACCGCAGTCGAAAATTTTTTCCACTGCGGTACAACTATAAACGCACTGCAGTGTAAATTTCGTTACACTGCGGTGCGTTTTTTGACGTTTTTCAGACCGCTATTCATCGTGCTTTTCTGAGTTGGTCATTTCGCAGGAAATCGACTTTCTCTGTCACTTTTCAGGTTTTTTTTCGCTTTTTTCAGCAGAAAGATTGGCGGCTTGGTAAAAATAACGTTCCTTTGCAATCAAGAAAAACAGATGATTCCTATGAAAAAAATCGCCTTTGCAACACTGGCTCTGTTGCTGCTCACGACGACTCACATGCAGGCACAAAGCGTGCCCGCACTCAAACAAGTCAATTCGACACAAATCACCGGCGGTGACCTGAAAGCGCTGGAAACGAAGGATGTGTCGTTCATGACGTCGCTCTCGTACGACCGTCTGCTGTATTTTTTCCGTGACCGTGCCGGCATCAGTCAGCCTTCGGGCTGCACGAACTACGGCGGCTGGGAGAACTCTGACCTCAAAGGCCACACGCTGGGGCACTACCTGACGGCGATGAGCCTGCTCTATGCCCAGACGGGAAAGGCATCGTACAAGACCAAAATTACCAACACCGTGAAGGTGCTGCGCCAGATGCAAACGAAGATGGGCACGGGCTACATTAGCGCCTTTGGCGAATACATGCTTGACAACGTCGAGAGAGACGGAAGCGGATGGGCTCCGTACTACACGCTGCATAAGATTCTACAAGGTCTCGTCGATGCCTACCGTTATGCAGGCAACGAGACAGCGCTGACGGCTGCCAGCGAATTTGCTGACTACATCTACGGCCGCACAACGCGACTGACCGATCAGGCTCTTTGGGAGCGCAACCTCGATATTCAGGAAGTTGGCGGCTTTGCCGAAGCCATGCTCAATGTGTATATGTACACGGGTAAGGAGGAACATCTGAAGGCAGGCCAGTTTTTCCAACAGATGGACAAACTGCTGCCCTCTGCCGAAGGGCGTGACATCCTGAACGACACACGCACCAGCAATTTCCATCACTCGAACTCGACCATTCCTCAGTTCATCAGTGCCGAACGTGAGTACGAAATCACGGGCAACGAGACGCTGCTGCGTGCTGCCGAGAACTTCTGGACGAACGTGACACAACACCGCGCCTACGCCAATGGAGCCACGTCGTACCACGAGCATTGGAACAAGCCGCAGGATCGCATCGGCGATGAGCTCGACGTGCTGGCTGGTGAGACTTGTTGCACGAACAACCTCATCAAGCTCTCGAACGACCTGTTCCGCTTTACGCGCAATCCTAAATACCTCGAGTACGTCGAACGTGCGACGCTTGGTCACATCATGGGTAGTATCCACCCCACGACAGGCAACTTCATGTATTTCCATACGCAACTGCCTGGCTCGTTTAAGACCTTCGGCAACAACACCAATCAGTTCTGGTGCTGCACCGGCACAGGTATGGAGAACCATGTACGCTACGGCCAGTCAGTATTTTTTACGGACACCGACACGATGTACGTCGCTCAGTTCTTCCCGTCGAAAGTGACCTGGGAAGAAACGGGGCTGACGGTGGAACTGAAGACGAAATTCCCCAACGAGGAACACGTACAACTGTGCATTACCGCTGGCAGTAGTAGTACGGCTGTGCTGAAAGTGCGCATCCCTGAGTGGTGCGACGGATTCTTTGCCATGGAACACTACTCTGCACTCACGGTGGAACAGAAGGATGGTTTCTGCATCATCAGCGGCGACTTCTGTGAGGGTGACGTCATCGACATCGACCTGCCGATGCGCCTTCGCATGGAGTCTCTGGCCAATTCACCACGCACCTATGCCCTCTACTACGGACCGCTTGTCCTTGCTGCCGACCTCGGCACAGAAGGTGTGACGAGCGACCGCGTCAATGTCGATGACAACTACTACAACGGCTATCCTTCCTATATGAAGCCATCGACTACGGTGCCCATGCTGACGGGTTCGCCAGACAACCTCGACTGGATTCAGAAGACGGACGGAGCAATGGAGTGGACCACAACAGCGACGAGCGATGGAAGCACACTACGCATCATACCTTTGTATAAGGCGGTGGACATGCGCTTCACAGATTATTTCACAATGCAGGGCGACCTTAGTGCCGTCCCGCTTGTTTATCCCGTCGATAAGACAGGTGCAGAACCTGTGACGGAACTTGAGGACGGTGTGGAGTATGCGCTGCAAAATGCCAACGAAACTTTGGCATGCCGCCGCTTTTGGTGGAGTGGAGGTGACCTGCGCACACGCAGCGACGGCAACCTTGACGACCTCACCGTTGTCGCTTCCCGCACAGAGGAGGGTGCGCAGACATACTGGTCCTTTCGCATTACCAGCAACACACAAAAAGGCAACTACCTCGGTCGCAACAACCATGCCAACGTGCAGTCGGCAGGCTTGACTCTCTGGACAGCCACCTACGAAGAAAGCACCACTGCCGAGGGCAACGGCTTTCGTCTCCTACTCAAAGGCGATGCCGAAAACGGCAAGCACGAGATGATGATGAACGGTGATGCCACGTGGGTGGTGGCTTGGAAAGGTGACCCAGGCAGTGACTACACCGCTCTGACCAGCCACTGGCAGTTTTTCGCACAGCCGACCTGCACAGCGACGTATGGGCCGACTGGAACGCTGCACGCCTGCGCCTCTACCAATATCTGAAAGAGGCATCGCAGCAGTACGACCTCGGCATTAACGTTGTCGTTCCTGCCTACAACAGCGGCATCGAAGTCTATAACAACATGGACGCTACACTCGACGACATCAACGCGGCCGTCGAGGCACTGAAGGCTGCCATTGATTCTGCTGTCAGTCTTTACGAAATAGGAGTACCTGCTACTTACGGCATCTACAATCAAGGTTTTGAGAACCTCTCTGCCCAACACGACGAAGAAGCCAACAGCGCACGCCCTGCCCCTTTTGGCTGGACGGTCAAGAAGAACGGCGTGGAGGTTAATCCCACCGAAGCGGGCTGGTATTGGGCTGCCATCAATGCTGACGGCGGCGACTACATGCAGGGCCGTCACATCTGGGGTATCTGGAATGGTAACAACTACGGCGACATCGAACTCTCCCAGACGCTCACCGAAATGCCCGAAGGTCGTTGGCGCCTCACTGCCCTGATGATGGTGAGCGGAAACGAATCGAATAACCAAGCACGTCTTTTTCTGAACAACAACAGTATGCTGGCTGGTTCAGAGAGCGACTTTTCCTCCCTTCCTGCAGGTGAGGATTGCACATTTAGCGGTGAATGGAACTATGCCGACAACGATTTGCACCAGCGCTTCGTAGTCGAGAGTGAAGTGACCGACGGCACACTCCACTTTGGCGTTCGTTCCAACGGCTTCTTCAAGGCAGATGACTTCCAACTGACCCAATTATCAGGCATCACGACTGACATAGAAGCAGTACAAAGTACAAGGCCTCAAATACCAAATGACGGCGCTATTTATGACCTGCAAGGGCGGCGTCTTGCTCAACGTCCTATGTCCAAAGGTATCTATATTTTTGGTAACCGCAAAGTGTTGGTAAAATAAGGTTCATCCATAGAAAAACAGCAGCGGACAACATTTCTGTGTTGTCCGCTGCTGTTTTGAATGAATCAGATGATTATGCCTTCTTTGTCTTTGTGGCGAGCACAAAGTACACAATCAGCAGAATATAGGCAACGAGCGAGATGACTTCGGCCCAAGCGCTGTTCACCCAGGCGTCGTCCACAAGGTTGATGCCGCCGAAGCGCATGAGAGCACTGACTACGCCCATCAACGCACCGCCGGCGATGAAGCCCGACGCGATGAGTGTGCCACGTTCGCCGCGCTCCTTGTTCACGGCTTCGCTCTTGCTACGGGTCGTGACAAACCAACTGATGGCGCCGCCGACGAGCAGCGGAAGGTTCAGTTCGAGCGGAATGAACATGCCCAGGGCGAAGGCCAGGGCCGGCACCTTGCACAGGGTGAGCACGATGGCCAGTACGGCACCGATGGCGTAGAGCAGCCACGGTGCGCCGACACCGCTCATCAGCGGCTCAATCACGGCAGCCATTGCGTTTGCCTGCGGAGCGGCCAGTTGTCCTGTGGTGAATCCGTAGGTCTTGTTCAGGATGATCATCACACCACCCACGGTGGCGGCGCTGACCAGCGTGCCGAGGAATTTCCACGTCTCCTGCTTGCGCGGTGTGGTTCCGAGCCAGTAACCAATCTTCAGGTCGGTGACAAAACCGCCTGCCATCGACAGTGCCGTGCAGACGACACCGCCCATGATCAGGGCTGCCACCATGCCGCCGGTGCCTTTCAGCCCGACTGCCACCATGACCACCGACGCCAGAATCAGCGTCATCAGCGTCATTCCGCTCACCGGATTTGAGCCGACGATGGCGATGGCGTTCGCAGCCACCGTTGTGAACAGGAAGGCGATGACCGTGACGAGCAGAATGGCGACGAGGGCGTGGACGATGTTTCCTTCCATTACGCCGAAATAGAAGAACGCCAGCGTGACGAGCAGGGTGACGATGCTGCCGATGGCGATAATCTTCATGGAGAGGTCGCGCTGCGTGCGCGACACTTCCACTCTCTGCTCGCCCTTCGTCTTCATTTCCTTCGCAGCCAGACCGACCGCGCTCTTGATGATGCCCCAACTCTTGATGATGCCGATGATGCCAGCCATCGCGATGCCGCCGATGCCGATGCTCTTGCCGTAGTTGGTGAAGATCTGCTCGGGCGTCATCGCACCGACAGCCGTGTCGATGCTCGGATTCCACTGGTTCAGGACGGTGTCGGGAAACAGCAGAGCCATGCCTGGCACGAGGAGCCACCATACAGCCACACTGCCCAGACAGATGATGAACGCATACTTGAGACCGATGATGTAGCCGAGGCCCAGCACCGCTGCGCCCGTGTTGACCTTGAACACCAGTTTCGCCTTGTCAGCCACCATGCAGCCGAACTCCGTCACACGGCTCGTGAAGTTCTCGTTCCACCAGCCGAACGTTGCAACGATGAAGTCGTAGAGGCCGCCCACAAGTCCGGCGATGAGCAAGGGCTTTGCCTGGCTGCCTCCCTTCTCACCGCTCACGAGCACCTGTGTCGTGGCCGTGGCTTCGGGGAAAGGATATTTGCCGTGCATCTCGCTGACGAAATACTTGCGGAACGGGATGAGAAACAGGATGCCGAGGATGCCGCCGAGCATCGACGACATGAAGACATTGACGAACGACACCGTCATTTCCGGATACTTGGCTTGCAGGATGTAGATCGCAGGCAGGGTGAAGATGGCGCCCGCCACGATGACACCCGAACAGGCACCGATCGACTGAATAATCACGTTTTCGCCCAGCGCCTTGTTGCGTTTGGCAGCGGTCGAGACGCCCACTGCGATGATGGCGATGGGGATGGCGGCTTCGAACACCTGGCCTACTTTCAGGCCCAGATAGGCGGCTGCTGCCGAGAAGAGCACAGCCATCAGAATGCCCCAAGTCACCGACCACGCATTCACTTCGGGGTAGGCCATGCCGGGCTTCATGATGGGTTCATACTTTTCGCCTTCCTTCAGTGGGCGGAAGGCATTCTCAGGGAGTCCCTGAGCGGGAGTTTCTTTGCTCATGGGTTGGATGGGTTTTATGGGTTGAATGGTTTTTTAAGGGTTGAATGGGGCGGAGAGGAGGTCGGCGTAGAGGCGTATGGCCGCGTCGATTTCGCTCAGCAGGATGTATTCGTCTGCCGTGTGCGAACGGCTGGAGTCGCCCGGCCCCAGTTTGAGTGAGGGCCACGGCATGAGGGCCTGGTCGCTGAGGGTAGGAGAGCCGAACGGTTTCATGCCGCGGGCAATGCAGCGCTGCACAAACGGATGTTCGGTCGGAATGCTGCTCGACGACAGGCGGAACGAACGCGCCTTGAGTTCGCTCTGCAGTTCGTGGCAAAGACGCTCGAAAATCTGCTCGTTCGTGTAGCATTCGTTCGAGCGCACGTCGATGGTGAATTGGCAAGAGTCGGGAATGACGTTGTGCTGTGTGCCAGCCGAGATGATGGTGACCGTCGTCTTCACAGGTCCTAGCAACGGCGAGACCGTCCACTGCAAGTCGCGCAGCCGCAGGATGTCGGCCACAGCGATGTCAATGGCGTTCACACCCTCGTTCCGCGCAGCATGACCGGCCTGTCCGTGCGCCACGGCATCGATGACCATCAGGCCCTTTTCGGCCACGGCTGGCTGCATCCCCGTCGGTTCGCCGACGATGGCAAAGTCAATCCGCGGCAACCGATCGCGCACACTTTCGATGCCTTTTCCGCCCGACACCTCTTCCTCGGCAGAGGCCAGAAAAACAAGATTTGTGTGTTGGGACTCTCCCCCTGTCGGGAGAAATGGGAGGGGGGCTATAAACACTTCCAGCAGGCTCACCACTCCGCCTCCGCAATCGTTGCTGCCCAGACCGTAGAGACGGTCGCCCTCGAGCACGGGGGTGAACGGGTCGCGCTGCCATCCGCTCACGGGTTTGACGGTGTCGATGTGGGCGTTCAGCAGAATGGTCGGCCGGGCAGGGTCGAACGGTTCGGACAGCGCCCAGACATTGTTGCCAAGCCGCTGTGGATGAGCACCTTTCTCTTTGAGGAATTGAAAAATGAGGTCGGCGGCAGCACCTTCGTCGCGGCTCACCGACGGGGTGGCGATGAGGCGCCGGAGCAGGCTGACGGCCTCTTGTGTTTGTGGGATGTAAGTCATGTCTTCTGGCTTTCTACGCTGCAAAGTTACGACAAATTCGGCATTTAGACATTACAACTGTGCCAAAAAATGAAGAAAGGGGTGTTTTCGACCATCTTTCTGAGTGCTTGGAAAATCAACGCTAAGCGCTTGGCGTTCGCACGCTAAGCGCTTGGAGATTTTACGCCAAGCGCTTGGAGATGTCTCAGGATTGTCTATTCTGAAATGGCAAAGTAGGGCGAAAAATAAAAAAATGTGAGGTCTGCATAAAAAAGTTGAGCGAGTATGGAATCCGTGTCGTGAAATTTCAGTAACTTTGCAGTTCGAAACGCGTGTGTAAACTCTTAATAAGTAGAAAAGGTATGAAAGATGTAAAAAGGATGAAAACAGCACTCGTGTCGGTCTATCACAAGGACGGGCTGGACGAACTGCTGAAAGCGCTGAATGACTGCGGCGTGAAGTTCTTGTCAACAGGTGGCACACAGGCTTTTATCGAAAGTCTGGGCTATGAGTGTGAAAAGGTGGAAACGCTGACCACGTACCCCTCTATTCTGGGCGGACGTGTGAAGACGTTGCACCCGAAGGTCTTTGGCGGCATCCTCGGCCGTCGTTCGAACGAGAGCGACCGCGAGGAGATGAACCGCTACGAGATTCCCGAAATCGACCTCGTCGTCGTTGACCTCTATCCTTTCGAGGAGACCGTTCGGAACACGAACGTGGAGGCCGACATCATCGAGAAGATTGACATCGGCGGCATCTCGCTCATCCGTGCTGCTGCGAAGAACTTCGACGACGTTGTCATCGTGCCCAGCAAGGCAGAATATGAACCTCTGCTGAAACTGGTGAAGGAACAAGGTGCTGAAACGACGAAGGAACAGCGTCGCTGGTTTGCCACCAAGGCATTCGAGGTGAGCAGCCACTACGACACAGCCATTCATGACTGGTTTGAGAAATAATCTGAGAAATCACAAGAGCATTCGACTCTAAACTTTTAACTCTTAACTTTTAACTCTTTACATGGGATTTTTTAGTTTGACACAGGATATCGCCATGGACCTCGGTACGGCGAACACCATCATTACCTGTAATGGTAAGATTGTGGTGGACGAGCCGTCGGTCGTTGCCATCGACCGCAACACGAAGAAGATGATTGCGGTGGGTACGCAGGCGAAGATGATGTATGAAAAGACCAACGAGAACATTCAGACCTGCCGCCCGTTGCGCGACGGTGTGATTGCCGACTTCAAGGCCTGCGAAGTGATGATGCAGGGCATGATCAAGATGATGAAGACGGGTCACCACCTCTTCTCACAGTCGCTGCGCATGGTCATCGGTGTGCCTTCGGGTGCTACCGAAGTAGAACTGCGTGCCGTGCGCGACAGTGCAGAACATGCAGGCGGACGCGACGTCTATCTGCTTTTCGAACCCATGGCTGCAGCCATCGGTGTGGGTCTCGACGTCGAGGCTCCGGAAGGAAACATGATCGTTGACATAGGCGGCGGCTCGACCGAGATTGCCGTCATCTCGCTAGGTGGCATCGTGACCAACAGCAGTATCCGCGAGGCTGGTGACGAACTGACCATCGATATCCAGGAATACATGAGCCGTCAACACAACGTGAAGGTCAGTGAACGTATGGCCGAGCGCATCAAGATTAACGTAGGTTCGGCACTGACCGAACTGGAGAATCCGCCCGAAGACTATATGGTACACGGTCCGAACCGCATCACGGCACTGCCGATGCACCTGGCCATCAACTATCAGGAGATTGCCCACTGCATCGACAAGACGATTGCCAAGATTGAGACCGCCGTGCTCTCGGCCCTCGAGAACACTCCGCCCGAACTGTATGCCGACATCGTGAAGAACGGCATCTGGCTCACAGGCGGTGGTGCCCTGCTGCGTGGTCTGGACAAACGTCTGACGGACAAGATTAAGATTGAGTTCAAGGTGGCCGAAGACCCGTTGCACAGTGTGGCAAAGGGTACAGGCATTGCGCTGAAGAACGTCCACAACTTCTCGTTCCTGATGCGATAAGAACATTGTCAAGGATTTGAAGGACTTGAAGAGATTAGCAATAATTCTTCAACATTCCTCAAATCCTTGATGGTAAACTATCACTGATGCGCAACCTGATTGAGTTTTTGCAGCGTTATTTGTATTGGCTGGTGTTCCTCGCTCTCGAGGTCGTCAGCCTACTTTCGCTTGTCAAGTACAACAGTTATCAGGGCAGTGTCGCCTTCACCACAGCCAACGATGCTGTGGGTACACTCTATCGATGGGGCAGCAACGTGGTGGCCTACTTCCACCTCGGAGAGGAAAATACAGCACTTGAGGCAGAGAACGAACTGTTGCGCAAACAACTGCACGACTTGCAGCAGCAGATGCGGCAGATGCACGTCGTGCCCGACTCGTTGCCCGCCAACGAAGAACAGGGCGAGAGTGAGTACAGGTTTGTGCAGGCACAGGTGGTCAGCATGACGCTGCACAAGGCCAAGAATCTCATGACCATCGACAAGGGAGAGCGCGATGGTGTGCGTCCCGAGATGGGCGTCGTCAGTTCCAACGGTGTGATAGGCATCGTCTATCTCTGCTCCCAGCATTACAGCATCGTGATTCCCCTGCTTAACACCCATTCACAGATTTCCTGCCGCCTGCGTGGCTCGGAGTATTTCGGCACGATGCAGTGGGAACGCGGCGATGCTGACTACAGTTATGTGAACGGCATTCCGCGTCATGCCCAAGTGAAGAAAGGCGACTGGATTGAGACGAACGGCTTCTCGGACATCTTCCCCGAAGGCATCCCTGTGGGGCAGGTTGTCAAGATTGGCGACTCGTCCGATGGTATGGCCTATCGTCTGACGGTCAAGTTGGGTGTGGATTTCAAGACGTTGCGCAACGTCTCCGTCATTACAAACTATTCGAAACCTGAACGACGTCAGTTGGAAATACTGGCTGACTCGCTCATGTCAAGCACCGAAGAATGAGTACCACGATATTGACACGGTTGTGGCGCATGCTGCTGCTCCTGCTGGTGCAGTTGCTGCTGCTGAATCATATCCACTTGTTCGGATATGCCACACCGGTCGTGCTGGCCTACCTCACCATTCCTTTCCATCGGGGTACGTCGCGGGTCGGACTGCTGCTCTGGGGCTTCTGCATGGGACTCATCTACGACATTTTCTCCAATACGATGGGCCTTGGCATGGCGACGGGCACGTTGATTGCCATGCTGCAACCCGTGTTGCTGAATCTCTTCGCTCCGAACGATGCACCTGACGACATGCGGCCGTCGATTCGGACCATGGGTGTGCAGCCCTATCTGCTCTACGTCTTCCTGACCCTACTGATTTACCACGTGGTATTCTATGCGCTTGACGCGTTCACCCTGCAGAACTGGCAGGTGACGCTGATGGCTATCGGCTGCTCCACCGCGATGGCATTCCTTTTTGTGGTGTTCGTCCAACTCCTCCTATCCTCCATGCATTCTTCCCGTGAGCAGCAACATTCTCGAAAATAGACGCTACGTGCTGAGTGGCATTGCCATCGTCATTGTCGTGGCCTACGTCGTCCGTCTCGCGTTTTTGCAACTGATGAGCGAGGATTTCAAGGCGAGTGCCGACAACAATGCCTTCTACAACAATGTGCTTTATCCGTCGCGTGGCACCATCTACGACCGCAACGGCAAGATGCTCGTCTATAACCAGCCTGCCTACGATCTGATGGTCGTGACCAACGAACTCGAAGGCCTTGACACACTGGACTTTTGCCGCACGATGGGCTTCACGAGGGAATGGTTTGAGGAGCGTCTGTCTCAAATCCGCGACCGAAACAAAAACCCAGGTTATTCTTCCTACACACAGCAAGTATTCATGACGCAGATTCCTGTTGCCGAATACTCTGTCTTGCAGGAAAAGATGTTCCGCTACAATGGTTTCTACATCCGTCGTCGTACGGTGCGAAAGTATGCCTATCCGTATCTGGCGCATGTGTTGGGCGATGTGGCCGAAGTATCACAGGCCGAAGTCGATCGAGACGACTATTACCAGTCGGGCGACTACATCGGCAAACAGGGCGTGGAGCGTTCCTACGAGACAGACCTCCGCGGCGTGAAAGGCGTCGAGGTCTTGCTGCGCGATGCCCGTGGTCGCATTCAGGGACACTACAAGAATGGTGCCCGTGATCGTAAACCTGTACCGGGAAAGGACCTCACGCTGAGCATCGACCTGGATTTGCAAGCGCTGGGCGAGCGTCTGATGGAAGGAAAACTTGGGGCCATCGTCGCTATCGAACCGAAGACGGGCGAAGTGCTCTGCATGGTGTCATCGCCAACCTACGACCCTCGTCTGCTCGAAGGGAAAGAACGTGGTAAAAAGATGATTGAAATGGGCAAAGACCCATTGAAACCTCTGCTCAACCGTGCGGTGATGGGTACCTATCCTCCCGGTTCTACGTTCAAGACGTCGCAGGCGCTGACGTTCCTTCAGGAAGGCATCATCACGCCTCAGACCGCCTATCCCTGTTCGCGCGGTTTCCGCTTGGGTGGCTTCAAGATGGGTTGCCACGGACACCCTGCACCCCTGCCGCTCATCCCTGCCATCGCCACTTCGTGCAACGGCTACTTCGGTTGGGGACTCTACCACATGCTGAACAACCGCACCAAGTACAAGACCATTCAGGATGCCCTGACGACATGGAAGGACTACATGGTCTCGATGGGCTTCGGCTACAAACTCGGCGTTGACCTGCCCAGTGAACTGCGCGGACTCATTCCCAATGCTCCCTACTACGACAAGGCGCACTTCGACAAGAAGAACAACAAGCCCAACTGGAACGCCATCTCTGTCATCTCCATCTCCATCGGACAGGGCGAAGTGTTGCTCACCCCGCTTCAGATTGCCAACCTCGGTGCCACGATTGCCAACCGCGGCTACTACATCACGCCTCATGTGGTGAAGGAAGTCAAGGGAGGAAGCCTCGCCGACAGCCTGCTGGTGAAGCATTATACAAAGGTCGATTCGACCTACTACGAATTTGTTGCCGAAGGCATGCGCAAGGCAGTCCTCGGCGGTACGTGTAAGGGTGCGAACAACCCCTGGTTCGAGACTTGCGGCAAGACGGGTACGGCGCAAAACCCACATGGTCAGGACCACAGCGCCTTCATGGGCTTTGCTCCGAAGAACGACCCCAAGATTGCCATCTGCGTCTATGTCGAGAATGGTAAGTGGGGCGCCACGTTCGGTGTGCCTATCGGTGCGCTGATGATGGAGCAGTATATCAACGGACATCTCTCACCCGCCAGCGAAGCCAAGGCTACCGCTTTCCAAAACCGCCACATCGCTTATGGAAACAGGAAGTAACAACAAAGGCATCTTTCTCTCGCTCGACTGGGTCACCATCGTGTTCTACCTCGTACTGCTCGTGTGGGGCTGGTTCTCTGTATGTGGTGCGAGTTACAGTTTTGAGAACCCCAACCTGTTTAGTTTCGAGGAGTTCTCAGGCAAGCAACTCGTGTGGATAGGTACGAGTGTGTTCCTTGCTGCATCGTTGCTCTTTGTCGAGAAGCGATTTTACGAACTTTCCGCCTATTTCCTCTATGCAGCGATGATGATGTTGCTCATCGTCACCATCTTCATCGCGCCCGACACCAAGGGCTCTCACTCATGGATTCCGCTCGGTGCGGGCATCAAGTTGCAGCCGGCCGAGTTTGCCAAGTTTACCGTTGCCCTGGCCATGGGCAAGTTTATGAGCCGCTACGGCTTCTATCTGGGCAAACCGAAGAATTTCATCTTGACCTGCGCCTTCTTCTTCTTTCCGATGTTGCTCATTGTGATGCAGAAAGAGACAGGTACGGCGCTCGTCTATCTCACTTTCTTCCTGGTGCTCTACCGCGAAGGCATGACGGGTTCGCTGCTGTTCACAGCCTTTGCAGCCGTGGTCTATTTTGTGGTGGGTGTGCGTTACGGCGACGAGCAGATTGAGAACATGCCCGTCGTCATCGGTGAATTTGCCGTGTTGTTGTTGGCACAACTGTTCACAACGGCCATGACGCAGATCTATGGCGAACGCTGGAAAGAAACACGCGTCATGCTCTATGGCGGACTGGGAGCGAGTCTGCTCGCCTTCCTTTTCTCCAAGTTTGTGATACCCTTCAACCTCTGCTGGATTTTGCTGGCTGTGGTGCTCCTACAGGCCGTCTATCTCTTTTGGCTTTCGGTCAAGCATCGTTCGTGGCGTCATGCGCTCATCGCCATCTTTGCCCTCTTCTCGGCATCGATGTTCTATGTGTGCGACACGATTCTGGAACATTTGGACGACCACCAGCGTGTGCGCATCGAGGTGCTGCTGGGCAAACGCGACGACTTGCGTGGCGCCGGTTACAACGTGAACCAGGCGAAGATTGCCATCGGTTCGGGCGGCATAACGGGAAAGGGATTTCTCAATGGCACACAGACCAAATTGAAGTATGTACCCGAGCAGAACACCGACTTCATCTTCTGCACCGTCGGCGAGGAGGAAGGCTTTGTGGGTGCTGCCGGTGTGCTGATCGTCTATCTTCTCTTCATTCTGCGTTTGCTGAAACTCAGCGAACGACAACCCGACACGCTGGGCCGCGTCTATGGCTACAGCGTCTCGTGCATTTTCCTCTTCCACCTGTTCATCAACGTCGGCATGGTGCTGGGATTGACGCCTGTCATCGGCATCCCGCTGCCGTTCTTCTCCTACGGTGGCAGTTCGCTCTGGGGCTTTACCATTCTCCTGTTTATCTTCTTGAGAATGGATGCCGAGCGTAACTTAAAAAGACAATAATAAGGTTTTTAGAACAGGCCGAAATTGCCAAGGATGATGGCAAGGATGGCCGGTGGCGTGACGTAGCGGAGCACGAAGATGAGTGCCTTGAAATAGGGTGCGTGGACTGTGCCTCCGTTGGTGATTTCGTCGCGGAAAAGTTGTTTGTCCAGATACCAGCCTGTGAAGATGGCGATGAACATGCCGCCTACAGGCAGGCAAATGTTGGAGGCTGTCCAGTCGAAGATGTCGAAGATGGTCATGTCGAACAGTTTCACTTCGCCCAGACAACCGAACGACAGCGCGCAGAAGATGCCAAAGAAGATGCTCAGGCACGTCTCAATCAGGGCCGAGCGGCTGCGCTTCAGGTGAAACTCTTCGGCCATGTAACTCGTCACCACCTCATGCATGGAAATCGTGCTGGTCAGGGCGGCGACGATGAGCAGCAGGTAGAACATGACGCTGAACACGTATGCCAGCACGGGAATGCTTCCGAACGCCTGCTGGAACACATTGGGCAGAGTGATGAAGATGAGCGACGGCCCGATGTCCTGCGGCGTGAGTCCGTAGTTGGCGGCTGCAGCGGCAGGGAAGATGATGAAGCCCGCCATGAGGGCGATGAGGGTGTCGATGACGCAGACCTGCAGCGTCGTCTTGGACAGGTTGGTCTTTCGGTCGAAATAGGAGGCGTAGGTGCACAGGCATCCCATGCCGAGCGAGAGCGAATAGAAGGCCTGTCCCATGGCGCTGAGCACGACGTTGCCCGTCACCTTCGAGAAGTCGGGGTAGAGCAGGAACTCTATGCCGCTTGATGCGCCCGGCATGCAGACCGAGCAGACCACCAGCACGGCAATGATGATGAAGAGCAGCGGCATGAGCACCTTCGACCACCGCTCGATGCCGCTGGCCACACCGCGCACAACGACGAAGTGGGTCAGCAGGATGAAGACGATGAGCCAGACGATGGGCCAGACAGGGTCGCTCGAGAAGTCGGTGAACACCTTCTCAAAGTCGGCCTTGGTGGTCAGCCCCTGAAACTGGTTGCCTAGGGCCAGCACGGCATACTCTATGGTCCAGCCTGCCACGACGGCGTAGTAACTGAGGATGAAAAATCCGGTGAACACGCCGAGGCGTCCCACCCATTTCCAGGGTGTGCCCGGCGCGAGTTTCTGATAGGCGCGAGCCGTGTTCGACTGGGTGTGCCGTCCGATGAGAAATTCGCTCATCATGATGGGCATGCCCAGCAGAATGATGCATGCGATATAGACGAGGATGAAGGCAGCACCGCCATTGCGACCCGTCTCGATGGGGAATCGCCAGATGTTGCCAAGTCCGACGGCCGAGCCTGCCGCTGCCAGTATCGCACCTATCTTACTGCCGAAATTTTCACGTTCCATGCTGCAAAGTTACAATAATTTCCGTAACTTTGCAGCAAAATTGTAAGTAAAACCGACATGAAACGTGTTTTCTGTCATTATTTTTGGTCAATTCTGGCCTCCGCAACAGCGTTTGTGCTGTCGGTCGTACCCATTCCCGAGGTTCCCGAAGTGGAGGACGTCCCCCTGTTCGACAAGTGGGTTCACATGTTGATGTATGCCGGCGTGGCGCTGGCGGTCTGGTTCGACTGGTACCGTCATCGCGAGGACCGTCGGCTGACCTTTGCCGTGTTCGCCTGGGCCGTAGTCTATCCCATCGTGCTCGGCGGCTGCCTCGAACTCTGGCAGGCCTACCTGACCACCTGCCGTTCGGGCGAGTGGCTCGACTTCTATGCCGACTCCATTGGTACGCTCATCGCCCTGCCCATCGGCGTTTGGCTGGTCCGTCCGCATGCCCGTAAACTATGGGAAAAAATGCACCGCAGTGCAAATTAATTTACACTGCAGTGTGACTATAGACGCACCGCAGTCGAAAAAAATTTCGACTGCGGTGCGTTTTTTGACGTGTCGGAGCGTCGTTTATGACTGCTCGGCTTCGAACTGTCGGCCCCAGATGATGTAGGGATAGCGCATGAGGTGATTGTTGTAGAAACGGCGGTCGCCCGTCACCTCGCGGCCCAGGAAAGTCGGTTTCACAAAATCCTCGTCCTCGCTGCCCAGTTCGATTTCGGCCATGACAAGCCCTTCGTTGTCGCCGTGAAACTCATCGACCTCGACCGTATGCTTTCCGTCGGGCACCAGCCAGCGGTCCTTGTCGATGCGTCCGGGGCGACACAGCTCCAGCATCTTTTTGCCATCCTCCATCGGTACCTCGGTCTCGAACTCGTAGCGGGCCAGGCCTTCCTCGTTCGACGGTCCCTTGATGGTCAGATATGCCTTGTCGTCACGGATACGGATGCGCACCGTCCTTCCGGGCGCCGTCTCGAAATACCCCTGCTCAATGTGCGTCTTGCTCGTGGCCAGATGCTTCCACTCGCCCGTCACAATGAATTTGCGTTCAATCTCAAAATGGAGACTCTCCCCCGGCCCCTCCCTGTGAGGGAGGGGAGTGGTTACTGTATTCCCTTTGTTTTCCATATTGATAGATATTTTTTCTGACTGCTCCCCTCCCTCACAGGGAGGGGCTGGGGGAGAGTCCTCCTTATTTATTCTTTCCCGGCGAACTCCATGAGGTAGGCCTTGATGAAGTCGTCGATTTTGCCGTCCATGACGCCGGTGACGTCCGAGGTCTGGTAGTTGGTGCGGTGGTCCTTGACACGGCGATCGTCGAAGACGTAGGAGCGGATCTGGCTGCCCCACTCAATCTTCTTCTTGCCGGCCTCCACCTTCTCCTGCTCGGCCATGCGCTTCTTCATCGCGCGGTCGTAGAGTTGGGAGCGGAGCAGACGCAGGGCATTCTCGCGGTTTTCCTGCTGCTTGCGCGTCTCGGTGTTTTCGATGAGGATTTCCTCCTCCTCACCCGTGTCGGGGTCGGTGTACCAGTAGCGCAGACGTACGCCCGTCTCGACCTTGTTGACGTTCTGGCCGCCGGCACCCGACGAACGGAACGTGTCCCACGAGAGTTTGCTCTTGTCGATGGTAATCTCGATTGAGTCGTCGACGAGCGGAGTGACGAACACCGATGCAAACGACGTCATGCGCTTGCCCTGGGCGTTGTACGGACTGACGCGCACGAGGCGGTGCACGCCGCTTTCACCTTTGAGGAAACCATAGGCCTGGTCGCCCTCAATCTCCATCGTGACGGTCTTGATGCCCGCCTCGTCACCATCCTGATAGTTGACGATGGTCACCTTGTATTTATGTGCTTCTGCCCAGCGCTGGTACATGCGCATGAGCATCTGTGCCCAGTCCTGCGACTCAGTGCCGCCTGCGCCCGAGTTAATTTTCAGCACGGCATCCATCGAGTCGGCCTCGTCGCGCAGCATGTTCTTCAGTTCGAGGTCCTCGATGAGCGAGATGGCCGTCGCATAGTCGCGGTCGACCTCTTCCTCCGTCACCAGTTCTTCCTTGTAGTATTCGAAGGCCAGTTCAAGTTCGTCGTAGGCGCTCTTCACCTCGTTGTAGCCGTCGATCCACTTGCGGATGTCCTTCACCTTCTTCATCTGCGCCTCGGCAGCCTTCGCATCATCCCAGAAACCAGGCGCCTGTGTGCGCAGTTCCTCTTCCTCCACCTCGACGAGTTTCTGCTCGATGTTGAGGTAGCGGCAAAGGGCTTCGGTGCGCTCGCGGACGTCTTTCAGTTGGTCTGCAGTAATCATTTTCGTAAACTTTCTTAAAATTCTTTGCAAAGGTACGTATTTTTAACATTTTATTCAAGATAAAGTCGTACTTTTGCAGAAAGAAAAGGAATTTCGTATGGCAAGAAAACTTTTATTCATCCTTTGTTTGGTGGCGTTGCCGACCTGTATCCGCGCGCAGTGGTTCGACTTTGGATTCGGCGGCGACCCCTTCATGCAGCGCCGTCAGCCGCAGCAGCAGGAAAAATACACCGCTCCGGAATTTAAGGGCGGCGACAAGGCCGTGCAGGCTTTTGTGCAGAAGAATTTCAAGAACCCTCCAGCAGAAAACCGCGAGCGTGAGGGTGTGGTCGTCGTGGCTTGCATCGTCAACGAAAAGGGGAAGGTGGAGGAAACGCACATCGTCCGCAGCATGGGAAGAGAGTACGACGCAGAGGCTCAGCGCGTGTGCCGCAAAATGAAATTTCGTCCGGCGCGTTTAGGCAAGAAAAAGGTCAAAGGACGCTTCGACGTAAACTTCCCCATCCGTCGCAGCCGACTGTCTTTTTCGCGCTTACAGACCGTAGATGTGTAATTTCTCCGACGTTTATAGCGCATAATTAGGAGAAAATACGTACCTTTGCATATAAATCCAAACTCACAGCACCATGGGACAAGCTACAAACGAAGAGCACAAGCATCATCATCACCATCACCACCACTCAAAAAAAGTAAAACCAGAGGCCAAGGGTAAGTTCAGTCTTATGCTGAATATCGGCATCTGGTTGAATTGTATTTACCTTGTAGTCGCCTTTGCGGCAGGCTACATCGCATCGTCGCTCGGACTGATCTCCGATGCGTTGTTCACGGTGGCGAACGTGCTGGCCATCACCGTCGCATTGTTCATCCATCGCATGAATAGCAATCGCGACAAGCCCAGCAAGTCGTATGCCTATCGTTATCGCAGCATCTACCTGAGGCTCGCCTCCATCGTTCTGATGCTGCTGGCTGCTGGCGGACTCGCCTTCGAGGCGTTGCGCCGTATGCACCTTCCCATCGAACTTGACGAAACGCTGCCATTGCCCAACGGTAGCATGATGCTGCGTGTAGCACTCATCGGCGTCGTGTTGCATGCCATCACGGCCTTTTTGCTGATGCGTGAGCGCAGGCATAACAGTGTGGCAGGCACGCCGACGGCCTTCTGGATGTCAACGATTCTGTCGGCAGTGACGGCCATTGGCGGTGTAATTGTCATGAAGGTCGAAGACGACCTGTTCGACAATGTGGCGGCTCTTTTCGGCGCTGCGCTGATGCTTGTCGAGGCCATCATGCTGCTTTATCCCATCATCCGCTACGCTATGGGCGGTGCGACGGACAAGATCAACCGCGACTATGTGACGACAGTGTTCAAGACACACGCCAACGTCCGCGGTTTCGGTCACATGCACATCATGACGGTGAACAGGACAGAGATGGCGCTCATGGCCCACATCGCACTTTTCCATCCCGAACAGGCCGACGCGACGAAGCACGAACTTCGTTCCGAACTCTACAAACTGGGACTTAAGCATGTGACGTTGGAAGTTGCCGACGACAAGCAGGAGGGCGAGGCATAGCACCATGTTGCTACGGCTTACGTTCCGTGAAAAAACAACGAGGGCAGGGAAGTGATTCCCTGCCCTCGTTGGTTAATAATGGGTTGTGATGAATTACATAGGAAGGAGTGTGAAGGTAACGAAGCCTTGGTACTTGCCATTGTCACCGGCTTTCACGGTCAGCTTGATGGCTGCTGTGTTGCCGTCGAATGTGATTTCACCAGTACCGTTAGCATTGATGAGGTCGTTGCCTACGTTGCCGTCAAGCGCCCAGTTGAAGGTGTTGTTCGTCAGTTTCCATTCACCGGCATAGAGGTTAACCTTTGCGCCATTGAGGAAGTGGAAGTAGATGCGGCCAGCAGGAGTGAAGCGGATCTTCCTCAGGCCACCCAGTTCTCTGAGGACAGCGTCGTCGAAGTCAGCGTGCTGCTTGATGTCGTTGGCAATCTGAACGAAGTCGCAGCCTTCCCAGAACTTACCATAGGAAGAGCCCTGTGTCATTTCAAGTTCTGTAGAGGTAACCTTCCACGAGCGGCAAATCCAGCCACCAACTTGGCTTCCGTTGTAAAGGTCATAGTTGCCGCTCGTACCTGTTGCATTGATTGTAGTAGTGGTTTCTCCGTTATAGAAGGTGAATACCAGACTGGCATCGCCACCAGCAATGTTGACTTGAATGGCACCATTACCGATGTCGTAACAGTTGTTGCTAAATGTGTATTCGCCGATTACCCATTCGTATTCCCAAGGATTCACTGGGCCCATTGTGCGCATGATGTTTCTTGCCTTGGCACTACCACCGGCTGTGAGGTCGAGTACTTTCCCGAAACCGGGGTCGCCAGCAACTTTCGGGAAGTGCAGGGTGCTGAGATTTGTGGGGTCAAATTCAGCCGAACTTGGGAGAGATCTTGTCTCTTCATCCGAACCAGACTTGGGCGAGATGCCTGTGAATATTTTAGATGATGCAGTGGAGAGTGTGGGCAGGGTTGTTGTAGAACTTGTGCCACCACCATTGTCACCGTCGCTGCCGCAGGACACAAATGCCAGAGGCAGAAGGGCTGCAAGAGCCATTACAAAATACTTTTTCATTGTTTCTTTGGTTTTAGAATAGTTAATAAATAGAGGTTGATAAACTTTACACTTTCGATGTTAGAAGATGGTGTAGGTCAGACGGAAAGCAATGGTCGGCCAAACGCTGAGTTTGGTGAGCCACTTGGCTGCTTCCTTTGCGTCGTCGTTGTCCGAAGCGTTGACGTCGATCTTCTCAAAGTCGTACTTAGCACCATTGCGAACGGTACCCCATACTTCGGGCTTGCCCCAGAACTGTACGCCTGCGTCGAAGTTGAAGGCCAGGCCTGGTGCCGATTTCACGGCGCGTCCGAAGCCAAGACCAACGTAAGGCTTAAACTTCTTCACCTTGATGGCTGCACTGGCTCGGTTGTTGGCGTCGATGGTCACTTTCTGCTCACCAATCTTGATGAACTCGTTGCGGTGGTCAACATAGCCAGGATCGCCAGGGTTGCCACCGAAATAGTCGGTCGTCACGAGGTCTTCACCACCGATGTAGGCACCGAAGGTCAGACGGAACGAACTGGTCTTGAACGGGTGAACGTCGAAGAGCAACTTCCAGTCGGTCATCTTCAGGTTGAAGTCGAGGTTGACTTTCTCCGTAGTGGTGCCACCGCTGTTCTTGATGTCGATGTCGCCAATGTTGAACTTGATCTTCGGAATCGAAGCCAGGCCCGTGCGGACGGTAACGTAGGGAGTCAGCGGAGCAGCTACTTCAAGGCCCCAACCGTCGGTACCAATGTCCACACCAGCGGAGAGGTGGTTGAAGATCATGGGATCGTCTTCAGCGACACCAGTGCCCATGTAGGCTTGTGCACGTGCGGTCGTCACCTGCATCGAAGCGACGAGTACGCCAATCATGAATAGGATTTTCTTCATAATGATTAGTTTTAAGGGGTTAATAATCGGTTAAGTTGTTCGCTCAGGATGTCCGCCGCACAGTTTTCTATAAGGAGAGCCATTGCAGGCGGAATCTATCACCGTGCATTAGTACATAATGCGATGGCAAAGATATGATAAAATTTTGTTACATTAAAACTTTTTCACACTTTTTTTTCACATTCCCTGCATTTTCATATTCAAATGTCACTTGCAGACGCCCGAATGACCTGTCGCAACGGCTTTTGCACGACGCCAAAAAACGATAAAAAACGCACCGCAGTCGAAATAAATTTACACTGCGGTGCGGCTATAGGCGCACTGTGGACGAAATAAATTTCGACTGCGGTGCAAATTTTGGCGTGATTTTCAAGTTTTTCATACGCAGAATTTAGTGCCTGTAGGGGCAGGTTTCCAAGCCTGCCCGCAGGATTTTCTGGTACTCGATGTCCGGAAAATCTATCGTCATCATGGACGCCCCACGGGTCGTCCCTACAAGTGGTAGTTTAATTTGCGCCCTGTAGG
>R23__coassemble_448_pt1 | contig 27889 bp, 21 predicted proteins | sample R23__metabat2_high_PE_006 | metagenome-assembled genome bin R23
TGCGACCTCCAGGTTATGAGCCTGGCGAGCTACCAACTGCTCCACTCCGCGATGTATTTTTGTTTTGCGGGTGCAAAGGTAGGAGTTTTTTTTGAACTGACCAAATAATTGCGCAATAAAATGCCTTTTATGGGGCAGTTTGTGTGCAAAAACGAAAACCCAGCCTGCTCGCAGGGCGGCAGACTGGTTGTTTTTACGTTTGTTTGAAACGGTTGGTTTAGAGGTCGGGAATGTCGAACTCTTCCTGAAGTTGCTTCTGGAACTCTTCGTCGTTGCTAACCTGCTTACCGATTTCAGTTGCTTCAGCCACGCTGGAGAACTCTTCAATCTGAGCGTTCAGGTCTTTGTACTTGTCTTCCAGACCCTGAGCCAGTTCCATAGCCTTGGTAGGATCGGTTTCAACAAGAGCCATCATTTCCTTCATGTCGTCAAACATGGGCTTGGCGTTGATCATGACGTTGCGGAAAGCGTCCTTCCACTGGTCAGCGGTCCAAGTAGCACCGTCAGCCTTTGCCGAAGCAATCAGGTCTGCCATCGAGGGAGCAGCGGGAGTAGCCTCTTCTTCAACAGCCACTTCTTCAGTAGGCTCAGTTGTTTCAGCAGGAGCTTTGGTGTCCTTACAAGAGTTGAAAGTGAACATCATGGCAAGAGCCATCATTCCAAACAGAATTTTCTTCATTTTTTGGGGGGTTAAAAGTGAAACAATAGATGTTATCGTGGCAAAGGTATGCTTTTTTCTTGATAACTGCAAGAAAATCAAAGAATTTGTGTATAAAAGTGTGCCGCATCGTCGAAAAGACAAAGAAAAAAGGCCTGTGCCATTGACACAGACCTTTCATTCGTTGAATGGACTTGATTACATGTCCAGGTCGGGTATTCCGAGTTCGTCCATCATTTGTTTTTCGAACTCTTTGTCTTCTGCTACCTTCTTGCCGTTTTCTGTACCCTCGGCGATGGTGGTGAATTCATCCATCAGTTTCTCAACGTCGCCATACTTCTTCTGAGCAGCCTCAACCATTTCCATGGCCTTGGTGGGGTCAGTCTCAACAAGCTTCATGGCTTCCTGCATCTCAAGCATCATGGGCTTGACATTGATGGCCATGTTACGATAAGCGTCCTTCCACTGGTCAACAGTCCAGTTAGCGCCTTCAGCCTTTGCAGACTTTACGATTTCCTCCATCGAGGGAGTGCTTGAGCAGGCTGTGAAGCCAATGGCCATCACGAGAGCCAGCATACCAATCAGTACTTTCTTCATAATCTTTACTTGTTTTTAAGGGTGAAACAATTAAGTTGTCGCTGCAAAGGTATGCTTTTTCATTGATAACAACAAACAAAATCGCTAAAAATTTTACATTTTTTTAACTTTTCTGCAAATAATCTTAAAAAAAGACAACGGGCGGCATCCGAAATGACATCGGAAACCGCCCGTCTTACTACTATTAACCAAATTTATTGAATATAACTGTTTTGCAGAGGTGATTACCACAGGTTACCATATTCCCACCTGTCTTTCTCACCATTGTCAAAAGCATTATCTCGTTGCTTACTGCCGAAGTCATCTGTGGGGTCACCCTGGCTGATGACGATGTCGCAAAGAGGAGCCATTGTATTGTGGCAGACTTTCATGTTTGGAACGATATATGTTTTCTTCATAGACATTTAATTACTTAACGAAAACCTTACGTGTCGTGCCGTCGGACATCCTCACGATGTTGAGTCCACGGTTCATCTCTTTGGTGCTTTGACCAGAAGTGTTAAAGATTGAAACCAGGTGAGTGTTGTTTTCGACATTCAAAACAGCGGTAGCCTCCCCTTCGTTTTCATCGTCAACGATTGAGATGCGTAACTTTGTGTAATCATCAAAGCCGTCCTTGGGCGTCACCTTCAGATACCAACGATATGAACCCAACTGAGCTGCTGCTGTTGCATTCCAGCAAATCAGTCCCGACCTGCTCATAGCCATCCAGTCATAAGGTTGTGTGGCCGCAAAGGTGTCATACGTTCCGTAGAAGTCGTACGTGTATTTGGCCGTCTGGGTAGTCATCCGGCTGCTGGTATCTATAGCCATTAAAGTTACATCCTCTGCATGGAATTCATAGTCAGTGACGGAGGATTTTGCTTTTACAAGATACGGACGGTTACCTTGCAAGGTTTCGCCTACACTCATCGGCTGGATATACAGAAATACATTCGTGTCATCCACTATGGTGCCGCTCACACCAGACGCTGCAATGAAATGAATTTTGAAAAAATCGAAATTTGTTGCATCGTCTGTTGTAATAGTATAGTCGAAAGGAATGAACCATGCCTGCATGCTGTTTACAACGGCTTCGCTGAACGAGCGTACATAAGTTGGATTAAGATGGTTTGCTGAAGTTAACACATTGTAAGTTTCTCCGTCTCTTAGCAATGAAGATGGGGTAGGATAAACAATGCCTCCCTTGAAGATTTCTTCTGTCCAGCCTTTGGTGATATAGGTGTCACGTGTACCTATAGGAACAGTGAGTGTACAGACGTCTGAAATACCAGAAAAAGCATCACTACCAAATTTAAAAGGCGTTTCTATTTCAGAAATAACAGATGTCAGGACACTGCAATTTATGAACGCCATCTCTCCGATGCTAACCACGCTGGAGGGGATGGTGGCTGTTGTCAGACTTCTGCACAACTGGAAAGCTCTTGCTCCAAGGGTCGTCACGCCGTCGGGGACGGTAATAGATGTCAGGCTGCTGCAATTGGAGAAAGCATAGTCTCCGATGCTCGTCACGCTTGAAGGGAGAGTAAAGGTGACAGAGGTTAGGTCGCTACATTCCGTGAATGTCAGTTTGTTAATACTCGTTACGCTGGAAGGAATGGTGACAGAGGTAAGACCACTGTAATAGAAAGCCCCCTCTCCAATGCTCGTCACGCCTTCTGGGATGTTGATGGACGCCAGCTTTCTGCAGGAATTGAAAGCATTATCACCGATGCTTGTCACGCTCTCTGGGATGTTGATGGACGCCAGCTTGTTGCAGTCATAGAAAGCCATTTCCCCGATACTTGTCACGCTGGAGGGGATAGTGAAAGTGACGGATTCTAGGAGGGCGTTATAACAAAATGTGCCCTTTTCGATGCTAGTCACGCTGGAGGGGATAGTGACAGAAGTCAGACTGTTATCAGAGAAAGCTCTTGCACCGATGCTCGTCACACTTTCTGGAATATTGACGGAGTTCAGCCCGCTGTAAGAGAATGCGTATTCACCGATGCTCGTCACGCTGGATGGGATGGTAAAGGAGCGCATGTATTGACAATAATAGAAAGCATAATTTCCGATAATTGTCACGCTGGAAGGAATGGTGACGGCTGTAAGCTTGCTACACTTTCGAAAAGCATTTTCTCCAATTTTTGTCACGGTATATGTTACATTATTATACGTAACAGAAGACGGAATAGTAATGCTACCGGAATAACTGTTATAATTGGAATCTTTGTAAGTCACCTCAGCTGTGTTAGTGGTCAATTTGTTGTAATAAATACCATCAACTTTGAAGTTATAGGCATGGACCTTTGTCACACACAGACATAGGTACGCAATGGTTATAAATATAAATCGTTTCATAAATAAATAATATTTTTTTGAATTAATGAATATCTTAGATGCAGATTTTTACCACTATGCCTTTTTATAAATAAAAGGATTGGCAGCTCCTTTCTGCCTGTACTTCTCAGGAATACGTTTCCCTTTTAATGACGCAATAGAATCAGAAGTTGGAGTGCCAGTGAAAGCGATTCTATCTCCGTAAGGATTCCAACTATTAACTTCATATACCTCACGGACAATTCCTTGCACTACAGCCAATACATATTTATACTTTCTTGCCTTTTTTATATCAGCTCTCCATAATTTGCGTGTAGCTTCATATAGGTTTCCATTAGTGTTAATTACATCAGGAGTAGTCTTAATGATGATGTATTTTTCCGTTGGTTCAGTATATTCAATAGTTTTTTCTAATTGATAAAGGTCTTCTAATGTAATGGCACTTCTTTCAAATCCGTGTCCCTTTTGAAGATTCGTCAGACCTGGATAGGCATCAATGAGAGCCGCCTCCACTTCAAAAGCCTGTTTTTCTGTCAAACCATGTCTGTGTATGACGATAATTACTTCTTTTCCTGCCCCGATTATTTCAGCTATTTGTTGTAATTTGAGAGATATGGCATCTTCATCCTTATTAAGCAGGGATTGTGCATGTTTAATATGTTGATAAGCCCTGTCTCCACAGCCTTTTCCTACATAGAAAGTTAATAACGTGCGTGGATCTACCAAACGGTACACATAATACTTTTTCTTCGGTTCCCTTTCAAGAAAAGAGATAATTTCTTTGAATTTTTCGTACATAATAATACGTTGTTTTTTGATGGTGAATAATTTGGTTGTTATTAAGTTGTTCCTTGTTCATATACGCACACAAAGTGTGAGCCTTCCGACATTCCCTGTCAGTAGGTTCTGGTAATACCCGTATAATGGAGAATGAAAAAGGAACGGCTCACACCTGTTGCTGGACAGATATATACCCACAACAGGAGGAACGCCTTTCAGTCTCGGTCCTATATACAGTGAAATTTACCAGATTTACTGACGGACGGAGCGCTTGGTGCTTCCTCATATCGAATGCCACTCGCATTCTTTACGGTGGCAAAGATAAGGAATTTCCACGAAAGTCATTCGCGTGTGAGCCGTTTTTTTGCTTTTTTCTTATTTTTTGCGTGCAAAATTACGGTTTTTCGTGCGAAACGGCGTGAAGACAACTGGTTCATTTGCTGGTTCAAATTGGTTCACACGGGAATTTGGGGCGTTTTTTATCACTGGAACACGGATGTCGGGGATGAAACGGATTTTTTTATCACGTCAATCTTTATAAAAACAGTCATCAATCTTCGTCAATTATATGATTGAAGATTGATGAGTCAAATAAATCCGTAAAATCCGTGGAATCCGTGTTTCAAATAGATGTCCGTGTTAGTTGCGGAGTTGCCTGAGGTCGCCGAGGCGGGTGAGGTCGCAGTCGTCGGCAACGCGCTCATAGACGATGTGAGTGGTGTTGCTTTCGGAGAGTGATAAGCGATAGACGCCGAGGAAAACGAAACCGGAGTCGGTGAGGTTCTGCATGAAGGTGATGCGTATGTCGTTCATGCGCAGGGCGAGGAAATAGCCCGTGCTGTTCATGTGCTGGAGGATTGGCTGTGACTTGGGGTCTTCTTTCAGACTGTCGGGTTCCCAGTATTCGGTGATGGTGGGGAAGAGCAGGGCTGAATCGCCTTCGTTGTGCCAGTTGGGGTTCTGGTACTGAGGTGTCCACACGAAGAGACCGTCGTTGTGGGGCACGGACTGGTACCAAGGGGCATCGTCGCGCACCTGAATGCCGAAGAGGCGGTGGATGTCGTCGTAGTGGGCAAAGGTCTGACCTTTGTGGATGATGTGGCCCCCCTCCGTCTCCCCCCGATAGGGAGAGTGGAAAAACCAAAGTCCGAGAAGGATGAGGATGGTCAGGGAAAGTAGTGATATCCAGAAAACTCGGATTTTCTTGGGAAACACTGAAGTTTTCGTGTATTCTTGTTCAATTCCGTTTATTTCCGTGTTTTCGCTTGTTCCCGTGTTTTCTGTTGTTTCAGCGGGTTCTGTGTTTTTTGTGGTGTAGTCTTCCCAATCCTTGGAGCCGACGAACTGTGCGAGGATGTCGAGGGTGGAGAAGCGTGGTGTCGCATCCGACGCGACATAGTTCCACACTCGCTTGAGTGTAGAGATGCTAATGGTTTGGTGCAAACGATCAGCGATGCAGGCGGAGAGAAAGTCAAAGTCCTTCGGTGTGCGGATTTTGCGTCCTACCTCTGCTTCGATATCGTTGCGCAGGCGGGCTATGTGCGGGTCGGGTATGTTCATAAAAAAACCTCCCCTTGATGTTGACAGGGGGAGGGTTTATGCTGTTTTCTTGGTTTTACTTGCGGCGTGCTGTCTGTTGGCCGTAAGAGCGTGTGGTGGTGAAGAAGTCACCGGTGACGTCCTGGTGCTCGAAGTCGAACATGAGGGCGGGGTTGATGGCTTCGCCGCAGAGACGTGTCTCAAAATGAAGGTGAGAACCTGTGGAGCGGCCTGTGTTGCCACCGAGTCCGATGGGCTGACCTGCGCGGACGATTTGGTCGTTCTTGACGAGTTGCTTCGACATGTGGCCGTAGAGCGTTTCAAGGCCGTTGGGGTGACGAATGACAACGTAGTAGCCGTAGCCGTTTGCGTTGAAGTCAACGACGCGCACTTTGCCGTCGAAGGCTGCGCAGATGGTGTCGCCGATATAGACTTTGATGTCGAGACCGTCGTGGTTACGTCCCCAGCGTGGTCCGAACGGAGAGTTGATTTTGCGAGAGGGAGTTGGCATGGCGAAGCCGCGGAGGTCGATGCGTGTGCCTGCGGCAGCGTAGCCAGGAGCGTTGCGCGAACCTTTGTTGACCCAGTCGGTGTAGATGTTGGAAGCAGGATCATTGAGGTCGGCGTTGGTGGCGAATGTGTCGCCGAGTTTTACGTTGTTCACGTCTTTCATGCGTCGGTCGACGGGTGCTTGACGTGCGATGAGATCTTGCGCTGTTGCGCTAACTGCGATGGTTGTGAGGAGCAGGGCTCCAAGTGTCTTCTTGATGTTTCTAAGTGTCATAAATCTTTTCTTTGGGCTGCAACGGTTTTGCAGCATATATCTCTTTAATATTCGTCGTTGGCGTAGAGGAACTGGAACGGTGCTTGGTTGTAGTCGAAGATTTCTTCGGGACGGAAGAAGCGTGCCAGTTCGACAGCAGCATTTTCGATAGAGTCGCTGGTGTGGATGATGTTTTCCTGAAAGGACATACCGAAATCACCACGGATGGTGCCGGGTGCAGCTTTGCGTGCGTTGGTGGCGCCTGTCATGGTGCGAACGGTCTCGACAGCATCGACGCCTTCATAGCAGCAGCAGATGACAGGGGCTGCCATCATGGAGTTTTTGATGCGCTGGAAGAAGGGTTTATTGGCAAGATGAGCGTAGTGCTCATTGAGGAGTTCGTCGGTAAGTTGCATCATTTTCATGCCTGCGAGACGGAGTCCTTTCTGTTCAAAACGGGCTGTTACTTGCCCAACGATGGCACGTTGTACTGCGCAGGGTTTCAGGATGACGAGCGTCTTCTCCATGGGTTGGAAATACTGTGATTTTGACGTTGTTACACAATTTCGGATGCAAAGGTACGAAAAATTTATGACCTGACCAACTGTCTTAAAGTCTTTTAGGTTTCTTTTAGTTTTCTTTCACATTTGACGTGGTGTCGTCGTCGAGGATTTTTTTGACTTCTTCGTCGATGGTGGTAAGGCGTTTACGGCATAGTTCGACGAGCTGTTTGGCCTCTTTAAGTTGGTCTGTCAGGGCGTCGATGTCCATTTCGCCGCTTTCAATTTTGCTGACGATGGCCTCGAGACGCGTCATGGCTTCTGTATAGGTGGGCATGGGACGTTATTTAATTGAAAATTGAGAAATGAGAATCGGAAATTATGGATTGACTGTGGAGGTGAGGGTTCCGTGGGCAAGGGTAGTGGTGAGGGTGTCGCCGGGTTGTGCCTTTTCTGCAGATGTGAGGGCGTGACCATTCAGACGTGTGATACTGAAGCCGAGGCGCAGAATCTGTTCAGGGCTTGCGCTTTTCAGTTTCGTCTCCACCAGTGCGAGGCGGTGCTGCTGCTGGGTGAGGCGTGTGGCTGAGGCATGTGTGGCGCGCTGCCAAAGGAGTTGCAGTTGCTGCTCTTCCTGACTTTTACGCAGGGTGAAGAGCGTTGGGAGCTGTAGCGCGATGCGCTGAAGTCGTTGTTGTTCAGTGCGAAGGAGTTCGGTAGAGCAGCGTGTGATGCGTTCGGCAAGGGTGTTCAGCAGGGTGAGTTCTTCGAGTTGATGCAGAATGAGAAACTCTGCAGCGGCCGTCGGAGTTTTCACACGAGTGTGGCTGATGAGGTCGAGCACCGTGTCGTCGCGTTCATGCCCGATGCCTGTGATGATGGGCAAGGGGAATTGTGCCACGTTTTCGGCGAGTGCGAGGGTGTCGAAGCCGTTCAGATCGGCCGCCGCACCGCCTCCGCGAATGATGACCACGCAGTCCCAGTTGTCGAGTTGGTCGGAAATGGTGTTCAGCGCGCTGATGATGCTGCTTTCGACGGCATCGCCCTGCATGATGGCTGGGAAGAGATGCGTCTGGAAGGCGAGACCGTAAGCATTCTGTTCCAGTTGGTTACAGAAGTCCTGATAGCCTGCAGCCGATGCCGAGGAAATGACGGCAATGCGTTTCAGCAGGCGTGGCAGCGGCAGTTCCTGGTTCATGTAGCGCACACCTTCGGCCTCCAGTCTTTTCAGGATTTCCTGACGTCGCCGTGCGATGTCGCCGAGGGTGTAGGTCGGGTCTATATCGACGACGTTGAGGCTGTAGCCATAGAGTTCGTGAAAGGTGACGCGCACCTCGACAAGCACCTGCATGCCAGCCTGTAGCCGTTGACCTGTGGCACTTTCAAAGTGGGGGCGCAGCAGGTTCCATGTGTTTGCCCAGACCTGACCGCGGGCTCGTGCGATGATGCCGTCTCCGCCGTCAACCTTCTGAATGAACTCGAGGTAGCAGTGCCCTCGACTTTCACGTACTTCGGAAAGTTCAGCACGCAGCCACAGCGTGTCGTCGAACTGGTCTTCGAACACGCTGCGGATGCGTTTGTTGAGGTCGTAGAGGGTAAGGGATTGCATGGATGTCTAGATATGCTAGATTTGCTAGATATGCTAGGACTTTAAGATTACTTGCTGAAGTCGGGTGTGCCAAAGCCGAAGACGTTGTCGGGGTGTTCGACGTTGTCACCGAGGGCGCGGACGGCCTTCACCACCTCGAGAGCAGTGAGGGTGGGGTGCGCCTGCCAGTAGCAAGTGACCATGCCGCACATGATGGGCGAGGCGAACGAGGTGCCGCTGGCGGTCGTGAGGGTGCCTCGGGTGGAGAGGACGGTGCATGCCTGTCCCATGGCCATCACATCGGGTTTGATGCGGCCGTCGGCCGTGTTGCCGAGCGACGAGAAGTCGGTGTTGTTGCCTTCGGAAGTGAGGGCACCGACGGTCAGCACGTCGTCGGCATCGGCAGGCACGCTGATGAGTTTCCACTGGTTGTCTCCTTCGTTGCCGGCGCTGTTACAGAGCACCATGCCCTTCGAAGCCATCATCGACGCGCTGTTGGATGCGAGGCAGGTGTGGCCGTCCATTTCGTAGTATTTGATTTTGTCGGCGGGATCGTCGTATTTCGAGTAGCCGAGCGAAGTGTTGACCACATCGGCACCGACGCTGTCGGCAAATTCGACAGCGGCAGCCCAGTTGTCCTCTTCGACAGGCTGTTCCGTGTCGCCGTCCTCGCTGCGAAGGAGCCAGAACGAGGCTTCGGGGGCGGTGCCGACGAAGGTGCCCGGGGTGTTGGTGGCGATGCAGGAGAGCACCATCATGCCGTGGCTTTCTTCGCCATAGACGTCGTTGCCGGGCTCGACAAAGTCGCGTGTGCCGAGGATGCGGACGTGGCTGAGCATGGGGATGATGTCGGCGTTGTAGAATCCGCCGTCGATGATGGCAATGGTCATGCCTTGTCCGCGGTAGCCGCGCTCGTGGAGCGACTGGCCGTTGAGTTGCTCAATCTGGCGGGCAGCCTGGCCGTAGTGGTTGTAGGGTTTCTCTGCGGCGGCAGCCACTTCGTCGTCTTCTGTCTGGTCGTCTATGCGCATCTGCGACATGAAGGTGTCGGCAAAGAAGCGGACGGCAATCTCGATGCTGTCGGCCGATGCGTTGGGGTGGGTCTGCTTGAACCATTCGCGCACGGTTTCGGTGCGGTCTTCTCGGACGCTTAGGGTGGTCGGCTGCTGCTCTGCTTCGGCTGGACGGATGAGGGCGTGGCGGTCGGCCGTGTTCTTCTTGCGAGGACGGCTGTAGGTGGCTACCTTGCGGACTCCGCTGACGAAGGACAGCGCCTCGATGCGCGGGATGAGCAGGGTGTCGGCGGTCTCGATAAGCACGGTGTTGTTCCACTTCGAGGTGGAGCAGATGCTGACGCCCTGAGCCTTGATTTGTTCGACATATTGCGGTGTGACGGGCAGGTCGGTCTCGTTCAGTTTGAGATGCTGACGCTGGCGGCGGGCGATGGATTTCTGCGAGAGGAACTCGGCAGGGCGCTTCAGGCTGTAAGGGTTGTGCTTCTTGTCCTTCAGTTGAATGCGGTACTTGTAGGTGGGCGTGAAGTCCGTTGTTTCCTGGGCTGTAGCGGTGAGTGTGCACAGCAGGGTTGCCAGGAGAAATGCAAATGTTTTCATAATGGTTGTTGTTATAAAATGATGTTTACCTTATATATTATATACGCGCGAGATGCGGATTTGTGACATTGGAGGCACCTAAATTTTCGGCCGCTTGCCGTCGAGAACGTAGCAGAAACGCTCGTAGTCGCGGTCGAGGTAGGAAAGTTCGTAGGGCTCGATACGGAGCGAGAGTTGTTCCTTTGCCTCGTGCAGCCCGAAGTAGGTCCGCAGGATGGACCCCATGTTGTAGGCGCGGTCGTTTTGGCGTCGCAGGATGAAGCGGTAGCAACGGAGCGCCAGCGCACGGTTGTCAGGGATGTGGCAGAGGGTGCGGAACAGCATGTAGTAGGCGAGGGGCGTGTCGATGCGGATGAGCAGGGTGACACGTTGCCGTTCGTCGTCGAGGTGGAAGAGGCTGAAGAGTCCGTCCACCTGGTTGGTGTTCTGCATGAGCGGCAGGGCCATGTCGATGACTTTCAGGGCCTGGCGTTCGTCGAGGGTGGTAGCCACCTGCAGGGCATCTGCGGTGTCGAAACGCAGCGTCTGTTCCACGGCCAGACGGCCGACGGCGCGGATGCCCGAAAGGAATGCCTGCCTCTTATATATAATAAGGTGTAGGTAGGCAGCCCAGAACTCGTCGTTCGTCAGACGTGTCAGCACCTCGTCGCGGACGATGCGCTCGGTGCGTCGGAATTCGGTGTTGGTCAGACGCCCGAACAGCGTGTCGAGGGTGCCCCAGTCGCGTTGGCGCATGAGGGCAAGCAGGCGTTCGGTTTGAGGTGTCTCTGTCATCGGGGTGGAACGGGCTGAAAAAGAGGTCGCAGTTAGGAAAAAATTGCACCGCAGTCGAAATTTATTTGCACCACAGTGCGCCTATAGCCGTACCGCAGTGCAATTTTATTTCGACTGCGGTGCGTTTTTTGGTGTTTTTTTTATCGTGTGAGTGAGAATTTCATCGAGATGCCGAAGTCGGCAGTAATCGTTGGATAGGACGTCGAAGAGACGAGCGGCACGTTCTTCTGCCAGTCGAGGAATCCGCTGAGGGTGAGCATGCGCGAGAACGTATAGTCGGCCTGGACGGATATCTTGTAGGCGGTCGAACCGTTGGTGGCCGTCGTGATGAGTGTCTGGATGTTGCGGTTGAGGGCATTCTGCATACGGTACGAGAAGTCGGCGCGGATATTCAGGTCGTGGCTGATGCCGCCACGGTTGCGCGAGTTGCTGGCCGATGCATTATTGTTCCTGGTGTCGGTCTCCTCGGCACCCTTCTTGCCTTTCTTGCTCTTTTTCTTGCTCTTGGCACGGTCTGGATTCTGGATGTTCTTTGCACCGAAGAGGTTGAGGTCCTTAATCTTGTAGCCGAAGCCGAGGACGATATCGTCGGAGAAGTTCTCGGTCAGGGCGACGCTTGTCATCGAGAGGTTGAGCACACGGGTCTTCTTGAACTCGGCCCTGGCGGTCAGTCCGCTGTTGAAGGTCATGTCCACACCGATGAGCGGGGCAAACTGCTCGTTGATGCTGACGGTCGATACGTTGTACATCGACGAAGGCATCGGGTTGCCTGTCGTCACGTCGGCCACAAAGCCCATGCCGCCAATCGATGACATCCAGTTGGCGTAGGAGTTGTAGGCGCCGATGGCGAAGACCGACTTGTAGGCGTGGTTGATGTTGAACGACTTGAATTGGTTGGCAAAGAAGGGCAACTTGGAGAGGCCGCTGTAGGTGATTTTCCAGTTGGGCAACATACGGCTCAGTTTGGGGAAGATGTCGAGCGGATGACGGGTGGCATCGCCGCCACAGTAGGCCGACAGGAAGGCCGGAATCATGACGTCGGCCGAGTAGAGGTTGACACCACCGTTGGCGGGGTCGAACGGCTTGCCGGCAAAGGCTTCGCCGGCAGCGGCCGGATAGGTCGTACCTTCATACTGCTGCTGGACACGCTGCTGGATGATGGGAAGACTCTGCACAAACTTGTCGAACGATGTCGAGTGATAGTTGTCGTTGATGTCGCCGTTGCTGCCAAATGCACTCGAGAGCGAGATGGTGGTCATGTTGAAACTACCCGTCTCGGTGGTCGGCATGCCTGCATACATGAACTGGATGCTCTTGGCCTTGTTGACCGTGCGCGAGGCGTTGAGGTCGATCTTCAGGTCGCGGATAGGCTCGAGCGTGACACGCAGTTGGAGGTCCTCCATCGCGCTGCTCGTGGCCGGTGTCGTGAGTGCCGCGTCGTTCTGAATGAGCCAGCCGTGGTCGGCGGCTTTCTGAACATAGCCGTCGTCAATCATACCGAAGGCGAAGTCGAGGCCTGGCGACAGCATGCCGCCCAACTTTCGCTGACCGAAGAAGTCGCCGATTTCGGTCGAGAAACCTGGCAACGTCAGGGAGTAGGTGTTGCGGTAGGAGATGCTGGCATTGCGCACCATCATCAGTCCGCGTGCAGCCACCTGTGCTGCTTTGTACCATCCGGCGTCCTCGAGTTTGGGCTTCGCCGTCACGAAGACCTCGATGGGGACGGTGTCCTTGTTGGTGATGCGGATGGTGTTCTCGTCGACTTTCTTGAACTTGATGGGATAGGAGCGTCCCTTCTCGTTCTTGGCACGCACGACGATGCGGCGCGAGTTCTGGCCGTGTTTCACCTCGACGGCGGTCGAATCGTTCAGAGTCACCTTCTGTGAGAAGCCTTTCGTCTTCTTGCCGTCGTCCTTGCCGTCAGTCTTCTTTCCGTCCTGTCCCTTGGCTGCATCGCCAGCCTTCTGCGTTGCATTGCGCGGATTGTTGCGGCTGGTCTGGTTGTTTTGGCGCGATGTGCCGGAGAAACGCTTGTTGGCCTCGTCAAGGAACTTCCACTTCTTGTAGAGATTCTCGAAGTTGAGTTTGCCGTTGAGGTTGAGGGTGCGCTGCGAGATGGCCGTGTGACCGTGCGACGTGCCGTCGGCCAGTTCCTGTCCGCGTGTCCATCCGTAGGTCGAGTTGTAGGTGGCATCGGCCGAAGTCCAGTCGAGGATAGGTATCTTGTTGAGTGGCACCTGATACGAAGCATTGAAGGTGGAGTTGTAGGTGAGCGGACGTCCGAACGAGAGCAGACTGTGCTTCACCGAGTCTTTCCAAGCCTCATATGCGTCGGGGTAGAGGTCTTTGTTGATGGCGACGTTCTGGCCCGTGAACTTCGGCTCTTCAATCTCGGCATGGGTGGCCGACGTCCACGAGAGTTTCAACGACTTGAAGATGTCCCAACGAATGGAGAGTTCACGGTTCCAGAGGAACTGACTGGAATAGTGTACGGGCAGACGTGTGCCGGCGTCGATGTCGCGTTCCTGCAATTCGTAGTAGGAGCGCATGATGTCGGTGTTGAAGGCAAACGACTGCGGCAGGTAGTTCAGGTTTTGAGCCTTGATGATGTCGAGCCACTTCGACTTGCCCTTCATGTTCTTGAACGGCTCCCACGTCTTGTACTTTGGCGTATAGTTGTACGACATGTTGGCTTTCCACTGCTCGTCGTTCTCATAGACAATCACCTCGCCTTCCTTGTAGCGCTTGCTGTGCGAGTAACTGAAGGAGAAGTTGGCGGGGTCGTATGGCATCGGCTTTCGGCTGACATAGTTGGACTTCCAGTTCGAAAGCGAGAAGTTCTTGTTCTTCGTCACCGTCTCGGTGAGCGAACGCAACGAGTCGCGCTCTGCCCCTTCCAGTTCGTCGAGGGCGTCCTTGAGCAACATGTCCGTGTCGAAAGGGTTGTACTTCGGCGAAATCTTCTGATAACTGTAGGAGTAATACACGGGCAGTTGCATCTTCCATTTCTCGGGGAAGAGTTTGCCCAGTTCAAACTGGGTGGTGATGCTCCACTCGTACAGGTTGTCATCTCGGCGCTCGTTCACGCCTTGCTCCAGACCACCGAAGCCGGCCGTCTCCATGTGACCTGTGAGGTTCACGTTACCGAGGTCCGAGAGTTGCACGTTCAGATTACCCTGCGCAGCCCAACCGCCTTCGTTGTTGTAGTCCTGCATACGCAGTTCGTTCACCCACACCTCGACAGAACCTGTGCGGCGGCTGTTGTTGCGTACACCAATCATCATGGTCTTGATCTCGCCCAGCGACGGATTACCCATGACGCTGATCTTGTTCGACGGACGGTCGCCGTCGTAGATGCTGAACATCTGCGTGTATGTGGCCTGACCTTGGCTGCGGGCCTTGTTGCGCTCGTGCTTCACGCTGGTGAACACGCTGAAGTCTATGTCAAGCATGTTCTCAGCGGGCCATACCGCCTGACAACCTTGAGCGGTGTAGGTGTCGTAATGGCCTGCAGGCGTAAGTTTGAGAGGAATCTCGTACTCGTAGTAGTTGCTTTTGTTGTCGCTACCCATACGCAGGAAGACGCTCATCTGGTCGTTCTGCAACTCGTTGTCTCCTTCGAGGGCGTTGGCGTGGATAAACATCTGCAGATGCTTGTAGTGGCGCAGGTCGAGCGTCATGGTCTTATAGACGGCACGCGCATCGCCTGGAGCAAGATTCTCGACGGTGAGCGAGAGCGCCTGCTCGTTCTCCTGAGTGAGTTGCGGCTGCTGCGGGTCAGTCATTCGGCTGATGCCAGGAGGCAGCACATAGTTGACAGGGCGTTTGTCGTTATTCTCCTCGATGTTGACAGAAGCTGTGCGCAACGTACCGCTCACGCTAGGCTTGTCGCCGGTGAAGAGCGTCTGAGCATAGTTTCGCCACTCGCCGCGTATGAGGTCCAGGCTGGCAAAGCGTAGGACGATGGGCTCGGTACAGTGCGTGAGGTACATTCGCATGAAGCGTATGCTGGAGAAGTCGTCGATGGTGCCGACCTTTGTTTCGTATGCATCGACAGGGATGCGGAAGAGATACCATGACACCTCTTCTTCCTTGCCGTTGCGCAGGTGGGCATTGTAGCGACGCTCGTCGACGATGAAGTTGCGTCCAATCTGCAAGTCACCCGGATGCAGCGAGATTTTGTACTGGAAGAAGTTCTCGTACTCATTCATGGTGTAGTCCTGGTTGACGTCCTCTACATCGGGCGTAGTCTTGTAGGCCGTCGAGTAACTCTCGCCGCTCTCGTCAGAGTTGGGCGAGTTACCTTCGGTGCCGTTGATGCGCTTGTAACGGTCGAGAATGCTGGTCTGGGCAGCGTCAAAGTCAGAACCGCGGAAGTAGTGGTAGTCATCGCCGGCAGGGTCGTTGTAGAAGCGGTCGAAGACTTCGGGCGAGAGTTTGCTGCGTATCTCGTTCAGATAGTTGCTGTAGGTTTCGTAGTTGCGTTCATCAGCATCGGCAAGTCCGTTGAGGCCGATGTCTTGTTTCTGACGAGCACCGCTTTCGTTCGAGAAGGAATAGACAACGCTCTTCTCGGTAGGCACACGTCCCCAGGTCGTTTCGGTATAGTTCGTGAGGTTGCTGACAGGCATACCGCTTTCGTAGAATTTCTTTCCGTCCTTCAGCACGTCTTCGCTCACGTCGCCGAGGTTGATGATGAAGTCGCCGCCGTATTTCGGGTCATCCTTCGTGTAGATGAAGGGGTCGAGCATCCAGAACTCGATGTACTGGACGTTCGAAGTCTCAAAGTCGCTGTAGTCGAGTTTGCGCATCATACCACCCCAGCGCTTGCCTGGGTCGTTCAGCAAACCTTCGGCCGTGAGGTCCGGGTCGAGGTTGTAAGGTCCGCGTTCACTGGGGTAGTACGCCATGTTGAGCACCTCGAGCGTGTTGCTCTCGCCTTGGTTCGTGTCCTTGTTCGGATAGACCTCGCGCACATAGACCTCGCGGACGTAGTGGTTGGAGAGTTGGTCAAGGTCGCCCTTGATGTGTCCCGGGGTGAGACTCGACGAACGGCGTGTGAACAGCGGGTCAATCTTGTACCAGGCGAGCAGAGAGCGGTTGAAACCGTATTTTGCATCGTTCGACAGACTGCCGTATTGCAGGTTGAACGGTGTCGAGGCGAGCATCCAGGCATGAGGTTCGCTGACGTCGATGCGTTGCTTGGTCTGCTCGAAGTCGTCGATGTAGGAGGCGTTGCCCTGCACGTCTTTGGCATTGCCGGCAATGAGTTGCGCCACTTCGGCCGAGAGGGAGATGCTCGAAGGCTGGCTCACGTCGATGAGCGGAATCTTGTCGATGAGGTTGGTGAGCCATTGCGACTGTGTCTTCCAGTTCAGGTGCAGGCCCCAGATGGTGTTGTTGAGCGGTTCGCTGCCCATGGCCACTTTCGACGTGAGCGACTTTTCCGTCAGTCGCATGAAGGTACCGCCCAACTGGAAGTTCTTTGTGAAGTCGTAACTCCAATTCAGTCCGAGCATCGTCTTTCTGACCATGCCGTATTCCTCGTTGCTTTCGAGGCTGACGTTGACATTGGTGCCTGCGTCGAGAATGCTTTGGTTGATGATGGTGACCTTACCCAGCGAGTAGTCCACCTTATAGTCCGTATTTTCGGTCAGTTCGACGCCACCTGCGGTGACACGTACTGAACCTTGCGGAATGTTCATGGTGCCGAGGTCGATTTCGCTACCGCCCGAGCCTTTGTATTCACCAAGGAGCGAGAATTTGTTGAACTCCGAAATTTGTCGGGCAATGACCTTGGTCGAGTCGTACAGGGCATCGTAGCAGTATTTGTCGGCCAGAGCATCGTTGCCGAGTTTTTCGCGCAGCCAGTCGCCGAAGGGTTCGACGACGGGGAAATAGATGCGTCCTGTCTGTGTATCGACGGTGTAGCCCTGGATAAAGTCGAACTTGCCGTTCGGACGGGGTTTGTCAGAATCGTCCAATCGGTCGAGGTTCATCATTTGCAGCAGCGTCGTCTGTTTCCACGGGTCCTCGGGAATGTAACTGAGGTTGACGCCAGTGGTGTCGCTCAGATACTTGATGTCCATCTTGAACTTCTCCTTCTGAACCGTGTTCGAACCGATGGCATAGACGTTTTTCATCATCAGGTCCCAGTTACCAATCTTGGGCGAGTTACTGGTGTTTTTGAGCAGTTTGACGATGAGGGCCTTGTCGCCGTCCTTAATGTCCGAACTGAACTCGCCGACCTGATAGGTCTGACCGCCGTAGGTGTATTCGTAGGCAATGGCGAGCACCTGGTTCGACTGGAGCGTCTGTCGCAGCGAGATGTAGCCGAGGTGTTCGTTGAGTTTATATTCCGACGAGGTGAGCAGTCGCGCATTTTCCACTTTTTCGTAGTCGATACCGCCGTCCAGAAACGCGAGTTCGCTGCTGGTCTTGCTCATGTCGCGTGCAGCGGCGTGAACCGTGGCAATCGACGTGTAGAGGTCGTTCGAACTGTTCTGAGGCTGGTCGGTCGTGCCCGGAGTCCATTCGGTCGGTTTGCTGATCTTATTTCTCTCGGCCAGATCGACAAAACCGATGATGTTGCGCGTGTTTTCGGTGTGTCCGCCGTTGTTGGTCACCCAGATTTCGACACGTGTAATGGTCACACCGCTGGTGACGGTGGGCAGGGTGGAGCAGGCCTTGTTATACTGGTCGCGGAAGAATTGTGCGAGGAAGAAGTGGCGGTTTTCGTCGTAGTCGTAGGCCTGAATGTCGAAGGGAGTGAGGCTGGTACCGCCACGTGCGCTGACGCTCTTCGACTGCGACTTCTTCTGGCTGACTACGGCTGCCAGACGCAGTTTGCCGAACTGGAGTTCGGTGCTGACACCGAACAGGGTCGAAGCACCCTGTACGAGTGAGTTGTTCGAGGGGAACGAGATGTTACCGGCTTCGATTTTCTTGACGATTTCGTCTTCTTTGCCCTCGTACTGCAGTTTCAGGTTTTTGGAGTCAAATTCGAAGGTGGCGTCGGTGTTGTACCTGATGTTGAAGTCCATCTTGTCGCCCACCTTGGCTGTGACATCAAGGTTGATTTTTTCGTCGAAGTCGAAACTCGTCTGCTTGCGGTTACGCTCCGAAAGCGACGGGTTGTCGGTGAATTTGTAGGTGTAGCCCATCTTCACTTCGGCCGATCCCTGCGTCTTGATCTGTACGCCGCCAGGACCGAAGATTTTCTCGGCCGGACCGAGGTCGAACTTCATGTTCGAGAAGTCGAACTTCTCCTTGCCTTTGCGCACGAAGAGCGAGTCGTTGCGCTCCTTGAAGTAGCGGTCCATCTGCTGGCGCTCAGTCCATTGGCCGTATTCCTGCGGCGTCATCAGCCACGGAGCCGAGAGGAAATTCTCGCCCAGTTTCGAACCGACCTTATACATGCCCGATTTCTCGTCATATTCGCCTGCCTCTACCTTCAGGTTGTCGGGGTCGGCGAGGTCGTAGGAGTAGTTCTGCGGGCGGTCACCATGCGGATAGTCCGTCTTCTTGACCAGTCGGGGCAGGGTGTCGGGCGGCGCGACGGTGATAGGTTCGGGAGCGACGACCGCTGCTTCGGTCACGACTGTCTCGTCGTTCTGGGCGACCACACCATGCGACAGCCACATGCCGTTGCTGGCAGCAGCAAAGCCGCCAACGACGAGCAGAATCATCAAAATATGGTATTTCAGTCGTTTCAAAACCAGAGAATCGTCAGTTGATAACAGCGCATAGGCGCATGCGTATTCCTAATAAAAACGCAGGAAAGCGGCTTTTATTGTGCCTTTGACAGGCGGTCGAGGAGGTGTTTTAGATACCTTGTTTTGCTAATCTTCTGATAATTAGTGTGTTGTGTGCGTTTTGGTGCGATGGTTACTTACGCTGAATTTGCACTGCGGTGTAAATTTATTTGCACTGCGGTACGCCTATAGTCGCACTGCGGTGCAAATTTAGTTACACTGCGGTGCAATTTTTGCGACTTTTCGGCGGCGGAAAGAGGGTGGGGTGAAAAAGGTTTTCAAATACTTGACCATGTCGTTTTTTTGTGCTAACTTCGCAGCCAGTTTTTCTGAAAAGACGATGAATATTACCCGAACAACCCTGCCCAACGGCCTGCGCGTCGTGGTCTGCCCGATGCACACCACAGAGATGGTGGCGGTCAATGTGCTCTATCAGGTCGGTTCGCGCAACGAACGGCCCGAACGCACAGGCTTTGCCCACCTGTTCGAACACCTTATGTTTGGCGGTACAGAGCGTTACCCCGACTATGACACCGTGCTCCAGCAGGCACAAGGCGAGAACAACGCCTTTACCACACAGGACTATACCGACTATTACATCACGCTGCCGGCCAAGAACCTGAGCCTGGCGCTCGACCTCGAACTGGACCGCATGGCCGGCCTCGCCTTCACGCCCCATTCGCTGGAAGTGCAGCGAAAAGTCGTCATGGAGGAGTTTAAGCAGACCTGCATCAACCAGCCCTACGGCGACTTGCAGCACCTCATGTCGCGTCTGGCCTTCGGAACACCTACCACCGACGGTCAGCCGAACGTGTGCGAACATCCCTACAGTTGGCCTGTCATCGGTCTGGAACTCAGCCACATCGCCGATGCCACCATGGAGCAGGTCAAGGACTTCTTCCACCAACATTACCGCCCCGACAACGCCATACTCGTGGTGACGGGAAATGTGGAGGCCCCCCTCCAACTCCCCCCGTTAGGGGGAGAGATGATTCACCCCCATACCCTCCGTCCAGATGTTCATTTTAATCCCCACCCTCACAGGGCAATCGCGGGATCGGAGCGATTGGCGACCGAAGGGCGGATGGCAAGGCTGGGGGAGAGTCCAGGCCGCCGTCTCACCGTCCATCGTCCCGTTCCTCAATCTCTCCTTCTCATGTCCTTCTACATTCCTCCGCGCAAAGACCCTGATTTTCAGGTGTGCGACATGTTGAGCGACGTGCTGGCGAACGGCAAATCGTCGCGGCTCTACCACCGCTTGGTTGAGGAGAAACGCCTGTTCCTGTCGGTCGATGCCACCGTGGACGGACGACTGGGAACAGGGCAATTCTACATCGAAGCCATCCCTGCCGACGGCATCAGCATGGACGTCGCCGAGGCGGCTATCTGGACAGAACTGGAAGCACTTCAGAACGACCTCATCAGCGACAAGGAACTGCAAAAGCTGAAGAACAAATACGAAACTAATACGTCGCTCTATCGTACAGACTACCAGCGGCTTGCTGAACAACTGGCCTACTTCGAGATGCTGGGCGATGCGCGGATGATTCTCGACGACATACCTGCGTATCAGTCCATCACCGCCGAACGCCTGCGCAGCGTGGCTCAACGCATTTTCAGCCGCGAAAATTCCTGCGTTTTGCACTATCTCAGTGGCGAAGAAAGTTAAAGTATGTTGTATGTAGCCCGTTTTTCCTCTTTTTTTCGTAACTTCGCAACTTGAATGGCAGATTTCTTCAGCACCAACGGTTTGTTTAACACGTCGCTCACAGCGGTGAACGATGTGCTGTGGACTTATCTGCTCATTGGCGCACTCATCGCCTGCGGGTTGTGGTTCACCGTCCGCACGGGCTTCGTCCAGTTCCGCATGTTCGGCGAAATGATTCGCCTGCTGAAGGAAGAAGGTGCACAAATCGGCATCTCGACCAAACGACACATCTCTCCGTTCAAGGCCTTCTGCATTTCGCTGGCATCGCGTGTCGGAACGGGCAATCTGGCAGGTGTGGCCACGGCCATCGCCGTTGGCGGACCAGGTGCTGTGTTCTGGATGTGGGTCATCGCCCTGATAGGTGCTGCGACGGCATTTGTCGAAAGCACACTGGCACAACTGTTTAAGCAGCGCTCGACCGACAGTTTCATCGGCGGACCGGCCTACTATATCCGCAAGGGACTCAAAAGCCGCTGGATGGCGGGAACCATTGCGGTGCTGATGACGTTGAGTTTCGGCATGGCGAACAATTCGGTCCAGGCCAACACCATCTGCGGCGCCATCAACGACATCTGCGGAGTGCAGCCCATGATCATGGGCATTGTACTCGCTGTGATGACGCTCTTCGTCGCCTTCGGAGGTGTGCAGCGTGTGGCCAATGTCAGCAGCATCATCGTACCGCTCATGGCGGTGGGTTACTTGATTCTCGCCATTGTGGTGATTGCGATGAACTGGCGGCTTGTGCCCGACGTGTTGACGTTGATTGTCGAAAACGCTTTCGGAGTGAATCAGGCCATCGGAGGCACCGTCGGCGCCGCCATCATGAACGGCGTGAAGCGCGGACTCTTCTCGAACGAGGCAGGCGAAGGCAGTGCGCCCAACGCTGCGGCCACGGCCGCGACGTCGCACCCTGTGAAGCAGGGACTGATCCAGAGCCTCGGCGTGTTCACCGATACGCTCGTCGTCTGCTCCTGCACCGCCTTCATCATCCTGCTGAGCGGCCTTTACGACACGCCCGAACTGAACGGCATCAACCTCACGCAGGCAGCCCTGCGGCAGGAAGTCGGCAGCATAGGTCCGATGTTTGTGGCGATTGCCATCTTCCTCTTCGCTTTCAGCAGCATGGTCGGCAACTATTACTACGGCGAGGCAAACGTGCGCTATCTCACGCATAGCAAAGCGGTCATGACGACCTACCGCATCCTGTCGGGCGGCGTGTTCGTGATTTTCGGCGCTGCCGTCACACTGGAGGTGGTTTGGAACGTCATCGACCTTTGCATGGCACTGCTCACGGCGTGCAACCTTGCTGCCATCTGCGTGCTCGGCAAGTACGTCTTCCGACTCGTCGATGACTACCGCAGCCAGCGTCGCAGCGGCATCCGCAGTCCTGAGTACCACCGTTCCACCATTCCCGAACTGCACGACGTCACCGAGTGCTGGCCAGACTAGTTTGTGTGCTATCACCCCCATTTTACACATTAACCCCATTATTCCTATAACAAAACTTATGAAAACAAAACACTTGACACTCACACTCATCCTGCTGTTTGCCTGTGTGCTGACAGGAGGGGCACAGACAAAGCCCAACCGCTTCATTGTCATTTCGAAGAAGGACTTCACCTTGAAAGTCTATGAAGTGAAGGCCCGCGACACCCTGCTCGTTAAGTCCTATCCCTGCTGCGTCGCTAAGAATCCGGGTCAGAAGCAGAAGCGCGGCGACATGAAGACACCGCACTGCACGATGCAGAACCCTTTCAAAATCACTCAGATACAGGACGCCAGCAAGTGGACCCATGACTTCGGCGACGGGCGTGGCAGCATCCTTGCCTACGGAGCCTACTTCCTCCGCCTCGAAACCCCAGGTCACAGCGGCATCGGCATCCACGGCTCGACCAACAATCGCGAGAGCGTGCCCGGTCGCGGCAGTGAAGGTTGCATCCGTCTGCTCGACGAAGACATCATCGACCTGCGCAAGAACTACGCCTACGTCGGGATGAAAGTGGTTATCAAGGCCGAAGACGTCGGACCGCTTTCGTTCGAGAAGAAGCAGGCCCCTGTGAAGAAATAATTTTCATTTTTCACTTTTAACTTTTACTTTTCCCAAGTGGCACTCAATTACATTTGGATTGCACTCTTTGCCATTGGCGTTCTCGTGGGCGTAATCAGGCTGTTCTTTGGCGATGCTGAAGCACTGCCCGCGATGATGGACTCCACCTTCGAGATGTCTAAGACGGCGTTCGAGATGACGCTAGGTCTGACAGGTACGCTAACGCTCTGGATGGGCGTCATGAAGATAGGCGAGGACAGCGGACTCATCAACAAACTCGCAAAGTTCCTGAGCCCCGTGCTGACGAAACTTCTTCCCGAGATTCCCAAGAATCACCCCGCACTCGGTTCCATCTTCATGAACATCTCTGCCAACATGCTGGGACTCGACAATGCCGCCACGCCCGTAGGTCTGAAGGCCATGCAGGAACTTCAAAGCATCAACAAGGAGAAGGATACCGCGTCGAACTCCATGATCATGTTCCTCGTGCTCAACACCTCGGGACTGACTATTATTCCTGTCAGCATCATGGCGTATCGTGCACAGTTCAATGCAGCCGACCCCACAGACGTATTTATACCGTTGTTGCTCACCACTTTGTGTTCGACGCTCGTCGGACTCATCACCGTCAGCATCTATCAGAAAATCAATCTGTTCCAGCGTGCGTTCCTGCTTATGTTTGCCGTGATTGCAGCACTCGTTTCGGCTCTTTTCGTCACGCTCATGGGCATGGACAGTGAAGGGATGCAGAAGTTCTGCCGTCTGCTCACAGCCATTCTCATTCTCGGGGCCATCCTGATTTTCATCTTCTCGGGCGTCTTCAAGAAACTGAATGTTTATAATTCCTTCATATCAGGAGCCAAGGACGGTTTCAAAGTCGCCGTGAGTCTGATTCCCTACTGTGTCGCCATCCTCGCAGCCGTCGGTGTTTTTCGTGCCAGCGGCGCCCTTGATGCGGTGCAGGACGGCGTGAAGGCTGGTGTGGAATGGTGCGGATTCAACAGCGACTGGGTGAGCGCCTTGCCTGTGGCCCTGCTGAAGCCCCTCAACGGGGCAGGTGCACGAGGCATGATGCTGGAGACGTTTATGTCGTTCGGTCCAGACTCCTTCGTTGGTCACCTCGCCAGCATCCTCCAGGGAAGCACCGACACGACGTTCTACATTCTCGCCATCTATTTCGGAAGTGTGGGCATCAAGAAGTACCGCTACAGCGTCACTTGTGGCCTGCTGGCCGACCTCGCCGGTATGATTGCCGCCGTGTTCTTCGCCTACTTCTTCTTCGGCTAAGTTTACCACCCTCTCTAAGTGCTTGGAAAAATTACGCCAAGTGCTTAGCGTGGTCACGCCAAGTGCTTAGCGTGAAAATTCCAAGTACTTGGACGTGGTCACGGAACATCATCAAATCGTTACAATTATGAAGTCTTATCACGCTATCATTGTTTTTGCCTTTTTGCTCGGCTGTACTGCCTTTTTCGGCATGGACCGTTACCGCCAGGCAGAGGATGCTGTGTTGGAGGAACTGAACCGTGCCCTGACCGAGACGCTGCAGGAGCATCGTTATACGACCGTCACGCCCGACACCATTCGTGACTTCCGCCGTCACATCGTCACGCCTGAGTTGCGCCAGACGGCGTATCTTTCCTTGTGTCCTGTACGCCAAGGCTATCAGATGCAGGCACATGCAGGCTGCTCGTTTGCCATGCTTTTCGGCATGAGTGACCAACGGGGCACCTGGCTCCTGTTGACGGTGACATTGCTGTGGGGCATCGGTTCTTTGTTCTGGCTGAAAAGACACCGCCAGCCTTTGTCGATGGTGTTTCTCGGCAATTTGAGTTATGACCGACAAGACCGCCGTTTCTACACGAAGCGGCATGAGGCGGTACCACTCACGCCGATGCAGCGCGACCTGATGCGGCTGTTCTTCGACGCACCTTCGCACACGTTGGACAAGGCGACCATCTGCGACCAACTCTGGCCGAAAAAGCCCGATGCTTCAGAAACGCTTTATACGCTTGTCAGACGTTTGAAAAACGTGCTGCATGACCATACAAACCTCGATATTGACAACAATCGAGGGCAGTCCTACTCGCTTAAAATCAGAGATGTAAGATAATGTCAGAGTAATGTCAGATAAATTCTGAGGCAGAATTGAACCGTTCGTTTTACCTTTGCAAAGTTTTTCAAAAACAGGCAAAGATGAAACGAACGATTTTTCTTTTTTTGAGCCTCTGCCTCGTGATGCTGACGAAGGCACAGGAGGTGAGTGACAGCGTGACGCTCGGCGAAGTGACCGTCGAGGGTGCGCGAGTGATGACAACGGTCGATGGGCTGCGCTATTATCCGACGCAGACATTGAAGGAGCACAGCAGCGATGCGTGGCAACTGATGCAGGGTCTCGCCTTGCCAGCGCTGTCGGTCGATGTGGTGCGCCACACGGTGAGCGGACCGCCGCTCCAGGGCGAGGTGCAAATCAGGGTGAACGACGTGGTGGCCAGCCATGAAGATCTGATGGCACTCAACCCGCGCGACATCGAGCGTGTGGAATACACTGACCACCCAGGCATCCGTTATGGGCAGGAAGTAGGCTACGTCGTCAACATCGTCACACGCCGTTCGACACAGGGTTACGAAGTCGGTGCCGAGGCGGGTGTGAGCACTATGCGCTGGATGGCCGACGGTTCGCTTTTCGGCAAGGTCAACCGAGGGGCGTCGGAGTGGCAGGTGAGCACGTCGGCCGAAGTCAAAGAGTTTCGTCACCTCAGTCAGTCGGAAGAGGCACACTATCACTTCGCCGACGGCACCACCGCCGATGTCCTTCGCAACGACCAGCCCGACAGCCGTCGTCAACGTCATCAGAATCAGCAACTTGCGCTGCGTTACTCCTTTGTGCTTCCCGAACGTCTCACGCTGCAGGCAAGTTTTGCATTGGCGGCAGAGCAAATGCCACAGGCAAAAGCTCAGGTGGTCAACGGCGTGCTGGCGACGGGTGCGACGGATGAGTTTGTGGCAGAGACCTCGCATCGCAGCCATAGTGTGACTCCGACGCTCGACCTCTACGCCTCCGTCCGCCTCGCACCCCGACAGACGCTGGTTGCCAACATGGTCGGGACGCTGATTCGCAGTCACTATGCCTTTGATTATCAGAGTCGTCAGCCGTTTTTCTATGCCTCGAAAGGCACGACGCAGAGCCTACAGGGAGAGGTTCTGTACGAGAACAAACTGCGGCCTTTTGTGCTGACCGTCGGAGTGAACTTCCTGCAAAAACACGTGGCCAATGCCTACACGGGCGATGCGGCTGCCGACGAAGACATGCGGCAGTCACACCAGCGGCTTTTTTCCGAAATTAAAGGCACACTCGGCACTTTGTCCTACAAGGCAGGGGTTGACCTTTACCGCCAGTATTTTCGGTCGGGGCAGGCATGGCAGGACGATTGCGCCGTCGGTCCGCGACTGTCGATGTCCTTGCCTATCGGCCCTCTGAAACTGAGTTACGACGGATTCGGACGCGAACAGGCTCCGCGGCTGGAGTATCGGACGGGCGTGACGGTGCGTGAGAACGAGTGGGATGTGAACCGTGGCAATCCAGCGCTTCATAGCGAGCAGTTCTGGCAACACAGAGTGGCGCTGTCGTACCAGTCGCCGCACCTCTTCACACAGACCTCCACAGCCTTTCGCGACCTCATCAACCCCTACATGACACGCACCGAGCGGCAGGGTAGGGACTTCGTCACATGGCGTGAGAACCAGCGGCGCATCCGTATGTTCTGGGCAGCGGAATACGTTCAGTGGCAGGCCATTCCCGACCGTCTGCAATTCGCTGCCAACGTGGGCGTTTATCGGATGCTAAACTACGGCCATGACTACTTCCACGCGCTGACATTCTTCAACTGTGCCTTCGATGCCACGGCTTTTCTCGGACGCTTCACGCTGTTTGCCCATTACGACAACGGCTGGCATTTCGTCGAGAATGAGATGGAGGGCCGGCAGCCGGGAGCCTTTTATGTCGGCGGCAACTGCACGTTGGGCGACATCACGCTCGGCCTCTACTGGCAGCACCCCTTGCGTCGCAGCGTCCGCACCGATGAGTCATGGACGCTCAACCGATACGTACAACGCCATTTCGTGCAGACCAGCCGCGACACCGCCTCGCTCCTGAACCTCACCCTCACCTGGCGACTGTCGCACGGACGAAAGTACCACGAGGTCAAGCGTTCGCTCCATCTCTCGGACGACGACAACGGCCTTTTGCAGCAGAAATAAACGGGAAAAAGAGGGCGTGACTTAAGGCAAAAATTGCACCGCAGTCCAAATTTATTTGCACCGCAGTGCGCCTATAGACGCACCGCAGTGTAAATTCAGACGGACTGCGGTGCGTTTTTTTGCCCTTTTTGAGCGACTGTAAAGTCACTCCCGTTTCACATTTGCCGAAAATGTGTGCAAAAAATATGATGCTGATAATCAATATCTTGAAAGAAAAAACAAAAAGAGAGTGCAATTTTTCTTGCATCATTCAGATTTTTCTATTAACTTTGCAGTCGAAAACAGAACGACGCAAAATATGGCTTTATCAAAAACACGAAACATGTTCGTTGACGTTGCTCGGCAACTGTTTGCCAAGAACGGCTTCGAGAACACGACGATGAACGACATAGCGTTGGCTTCTGGACGTGGACGCCGAACGCTTTATACCTATTTTGAAAGTAAGGAAGAGGTTTATTTCGCCGTCATCCAGACCGAATTGGAGCGTCTGTTCAAGCGCATGGAAGAGGTGGCACGCAAGGACCTCACGCCCGAGGAGAAAATCGTGCAACTCATCTTTGCCCACCTTCAAGTGGTGAAGGAAGCCGTCTATCGTAACGGCAACCTTCGTGCAGAGTTCTTCCGCGAGGTTTGGAAAGTGGAAAGTGTGCGCAAGGACTTCGACCGCATGGAGGTGTCGCTCTTCAAGCGCGTCATCAACGAAGGCGTCGACAAGGGTGTCTTCGACGTGAAGAACTCGCGACTGACGGCCGAAATCATGCACTACTGCCTCAAAGGCTGCGAGGTGCCGTTCATCTTCGGACGATACACCGCACACGGTCCCGACGAACTCTATCCCTACGTCAAGCACATGGTGCATCGCCACTTCATGCCTGAGAGATAAGAAATAAATTAATAATTAAAAATTAAAAATTAATATGGGACTTTTAACAGGAAAGACAGCCCTCATCACAGGCGCTGCTCGTGGTATTGGTAAGGCTGTTGCC
>R23__coassemble_452_pt1 | contig 27672 bp, 16 predicted proteins | sample R23__metabat2_high_PE_006 | metagenome-assembled genome bin R23
TTATTGTTTTGAGGGACAGAGTTATACACAGGGTTATGCACATTTATTTACAGTCTAATTGATTGTAAATGAGTGTGCTCTGCGGATTTGTTAACAGCCTGTTGATAAGTGAAAGTGTGCACAAAAAAACACGTTTTCGGGTGTTGAAAACCATGTGAAAACGTGTGGAAAACTGATTGAAAAAAAACGGTAAATTTTTTTGGTCGTCTCGATGAAGTTCGGGTATATAAAAACTGTTGAAAAATGCAAGAGTAAGTTTTCAAAAATTATCAACAGGTTATCGACAGGGTTATCAACAACTATTGTCGAAGTTTTTGCATGAAGCGGTCGTGTAGTCGGCCCAGTTCTTCGTCGCTGAGCGTGGGGAACGCTTCTTTGATGACCTCTGCAAAGGCTTGTTCGGCACGTGTCCGCATCTGTGCCTTGCCCGCACGCAGACCAGCCGAGAGTTCGTTTTTAGGCAGCAGTTGCCTGTTGAAATTTCCGTCGCTCATGAGAGTTGCAGTCTTTGAACATTGGGATTTCCACCGAGGAACAGGGCAGCCTGTTCACCGAAACGTGTGGGCGACTCGGTGGTGAAAAAGTCACAAGTGCCTCCTTTCGAAAGACGTTCAGCCATGTCGGTGTGACGCTTCAAGTAGTCGTCGAGGGCTGCTGCGACATATTTGCCTTGAGGCACGAGTTTGATGTGAGCAGGAGTGTATTGCCTGATTTTGTGCAGCAGCAGCGGATAGTGCGTGCAGCCAAGAATGATGGTGTCGATGTCGGGATCAAGCGCGAGGAGATGTTCGATGCTGTCGCGAACGAAGAAGTCGGCGCCAGGACGGTCATATTCTCCGTTTTCGACCAGGCTTACCCACATCGGTGCTGCGAGTCCTGTGACGACAGCATCAGGCCACAGTTTGCGGATTTCCAGGTCATAACTTTCGCTGCGGATGGTACCTTCCGTGGCCAGTACGCCGATGTGGTGGCTGGGCGAGAGTGTACCGACGATTTCGGCCGTGGGACGGATGACACCGAGCACACGGCAGTCGGGCCGTTCGTTGGCAATGAAAGTCTGCTGGATGGTGCGCAGGGCTTTGGCCGATGCGGTATTACAGGCGAGGATGATGAGCGGACAGTCCATGTCGATGAGGCGTTTCACGGCCTGCAACGTAAATTCATATACCACGTCGAACGAGCGTGTGCCATAGGGTGCACGGGCATTGTCGCCGAGATATATATAGTCATATTCGGGCAGACGGCGGCGCAACTCGCCCAGGATGGTGAGTCCGCCATAACCGCTGTCGAAAATACCTATCTTACCCATCTTCATTTCAAGTTGATAATTACGTCGGCCGATACGTCGATGCCGATGCCGCCGTTGATGAACGGATAGGCATTTGCGTCGGTATTGACGATGAAGGCCAGGTTTTGCTTCATGCCGACCTCGTGGATGGCCTGGTTGAGGCGTTCCTGGAGAGGTTGCATGACGGCTTTCTCATTTTCCTCGAGCAGTTGGCGTGCTTCCTGCTTGAACTGCATCGCCTGTTCCATGAGTTGCTGCAACTCTTTCTGACGCTTCAGCAGGATGTTTTCGGGAAACGACTGCTGGCCTTCGACATATTCGGCGTAGGCTTTCGAAAACTGTTCCTCGCTGCGTGAGAGTTCCTTCTCATAGGTGGCGCGCAGTTCGCTGATTTGGCGTTCGGCCTGAGCATAGGCAGGCATGGCGTGGAGCACGTCGTTGTAGGAAAGATAGCCAAAGCGGATGGTCTCGTGAACCACCGCCTGTTCCGTGGTGTTCGTCTGTGCATAGGCAGCAGCGAAAGTACACATGCACACCAGACAAATCAATATTTTCTTCATAAACCGAGTTCTCTATTTCAATTTTAACTTTTAACTTTTAATTTTTAATTTTTAATTCTCTTCTTCTTCTTCCTCCACCCAGTCGGCTTCCTCTGTCACCTCCTTGGTCAGCACCAGTTCGCCGTCCTTCCATTCATAGGTCTGCGTGGTGAAATGGTCTGGTCCGTCTCGACCCGTACTTGTGATGCAGTGGTTCTCCTCGTCGAACGTCGGTTCGCCGATGCTGTCGAAGATGTCCACATGGTCGAAACAGGCTTTCTCGACATTCCAGACATAGGCATCGTAGAACGTAGCCACCTGTCCCCACGACTGCAAACCCAAGTAAATCAGCAGGTCTGGCACACCGTCGAAGTTGATGTCACGTTCATTGATCCATCCATCTCCATCGGGCTTATTCTGCTTCGGTTCGACGAGATTGGAGCGACTAGTGAAAGCGATCGTGCTCTTGTTCACATATCCTTCGACAACGATGTACGCCCATTCACCCTCTTCGTTCTTTTCGAACGAATAAGTGAATTTGATTTTATTGCGTTTGAGCGGTTTGTCGGCTTTTCGATAGGTCACTTCCTCGGTCGAGGTCCTCCAAGGGTTCTTGTTTTGTCCCATCACGCTCGTCGAGCAGGCCAGGCACATCACGAAAAGGAGCAGAGATAAGATTCGTTTCATACTGATAAAGTATTTGATGATGTTGCAAAGTTACGAGTATGCGAGCGAAATACCAAATAAGTCCATATATTTTTTACACGTCAATCTGCGTCAATTAATACGTCAATCTCATAAAATATTTTTTCATAAGATTGATGTCAAGATTTTCGCAGATTGACGTGTAAAAAAGGATTTCGCGTGTGAAAAACGCCCACCAAAAATAGGGAAAAAAATGCACTGCGGTGCAAATAAATTTCGACTGCGGTGCGCCTATAGCCACACCGCAGTGCAAATAAAATTACACTGCGGTGCAATTTTTGACGGATTTTACTGAAAAAAAATGGGATAAATTGAGAGAAATTTTTCGACGAAAAATATAGTTGTCAATGTTGTCTCGGTTGTTTTTTAAAAAAAGTTTTTCCTTGTAGGGACGACCCGTGAGGCGTCCATGTTGGACATGGAAAAACAATAGGGACGCCCCACGGGTCGTCCCTACAAGGTAATACACCATCCCCTACGGGTGCTAAGATAACGGGGTTTGGGCGGTCGGAAAAATGTACAAGTCGGTTGGCAAATGAAGAAAAAAGTGAAAGGGTAGTAGAGAAAATGATGTTTGGACGATGAGTTTTTTGTATAAATTTTGTTTATTCGTTAAAAAACCTTTATCTTTGTCAGTCAGACATGTTATGTTCTTATAAAATAAGTAGAGTATCATTTTTAATTATTAATTCTTAATTATTACTTTATGTGGTTATGTAATTCTTCCATCGGAAAGAAAGTCATCATGTCCGTAACGGGACTTGCGCTGATTCTCTTCCTGACGTTCCACGGCTGTATGAACGTGGTAGCGTTGTTCTCGAAGGAGGCGTACAACACGATCTGTGAACTGCTGGGTGCCAACTGGTATGCCATCGTCGCGACGATGGGTCTGGCTGCGTTGGCACTGCTTCACATCCTGTATGCCTTCGTTCTCACTTGGCAGAACCGTAAGGCTCGCGGCTCGAACCGTTACGCTGTGACGGACAAACCTGAAAAGGTGGAGTGGGCCAGCCAGAACATGCTGGTGCTGGGCATCATCGTGCTGCTGGGTCTGCTGCTGCACCTGTACAACTTCTGGTACAACATGATGTTTGCCGAGTTGTTCCCCTCGCTGGTCAGCCCGCTGACGGATGCTGCCGGCAATGCCATCAAGCCGAGCGACGGCTATGAGTTCATCCGCCTGACGTTCTCGAACCCCGTGTTCGTGATTCTGTACCTCGTGTGGTTCGTGGCCATCTGGTTCCACCTGACACACGGTTTCTGGTCGGCCATCCAGACGCTGGGCTGGAGTGGTCACATCTGGTTCCACCGCTGGCGCATCATCGGCATTGTCTATGTGACGGCCATCATGCTGATGTTTGCTGCCGTGCCTGTGATGTTCTTCACGAAGACGGCTCCCTCGCTCTGCTGCGCCCAGCAGACGGAGCAGTGCTGCGAGCCGAAGGGTGACTGTGAAAAGGCTTGTGAGCAGGCTTGTGAGGATGCGACTTGTGCTTGCGACCCCTGCGCTTGTGAGCAGTGCGACGGCCAGTGCAAACTGGAAGGTCAGTGCGAGTGTGGCGGCGGTTGCCCCTGTGAGGGTCCCTGCACCTGCCAGGAGCCTAAAGAGGATGTAGAGGAATAGTAATTTGTCAATCGTAAAATTGTAAATCATATTATGGCTACAATCAATTCAAGAATACCTGAAGGACCCGTGGCGGAGAAGTGGACCAACTATAAGGCTCACCAACGCCTCGTGAACCCGAAGAACAAGCTGAAGCTGGATGTCATCGTCGTCGGCACTGGTCTGGCCGGTGCCTCGGCTGCTGCCTCACTCGGCGAAATGGGCTTCAACGTGCTCAACTTCTGCATCCAGGACTCGCCGCGCCGTGCTCACTCAATCGCTGCACAGGGCGGTATCAATGCGGCAAAGAACTATCAGAACGACGGCGACTCGGTCTATCGCCTGTTCTACGACACCGTGAAGGGTGGTGACTACCGTGCCCGCGAAGCCAACGTGTATCGTCTGGCTGAGGTGTCGAACAACATCATCGACCAGTGCGTGGCTCAGGGCGTTCCCTTCGCCCGTGAATATGGCGGCACACTGGCCAACCGCTCGTTCGGCGGTGCTCAGGTGAGCCGTACGTTCTACGCCAAAGGACAGACAGGTCAGCAACTGCTTCTTGGTGCCTACAGCGCATTGTCGGCACAGGTAAAGGCTGGTCGTGTAAAACTCTTCACCCGCTACGAAATGCTCGACGTCGTCATCATCGACGGACGTGCCCGCGGCATCATCGCCAAGAACCTCATCACCGGCAAACTGGAACGCTTCTCGGCCAACGCCGTCGTCATCGCCACGGGCGGCTACGGCAACACCTACTTCCTCTCGACCAATGCCATGGGCTGCAACGTGACGGCTGCGATGTCGTGCTACCGCAAGGGTGCCTACTTCGCAAATCCCTGCTACGTGCAGATTCACCCCACCTGCATCCCCGTCCACGGCGACAAGCAGTCGAAACTGACACTGATGTCGGAGTCGCTGCGTAACGACGGACGCATCTGGGTGCCGAAGAAACTCGAAGACGCCAAGGCTCTGCAGGCCGGAACGAAGCAGGGTTGGGAAATCCCCGAAGAAGACCGCGACTACTACCTCGAGCGCCGCTATCCTGCCTTCGGTAACCTCGTGCCGCGCGACGTGGCCAGCCGTGCCGCCAAGGAACGCTGCGACAAGGGCTTCGGCGTGAACAACACTGGCCTCGCCGTCTTCCTCGACTTCTCGGAGAGCATCAACCGACTCGGTCTCGACGTCATCATGCAGCGCTACGGCAACCTCTTCGAGATGTACGAAGAGATTACCGACGTCTTCCCCGGTGATATGGCCAACGAAATCAACGGCGTGAAGTATTACAAGCCGATGATGATCTTCCCCGCTATCCACTACACCATGGGCGGCATCTGGGTGGACTACGAACTGCAGACCTCGATTCCGGGCCTCTTCGCCATCGGCGAGTGCAACTTCTCGGATCACGGCGCCAACCGCCTCGGTGCTTCAGCCCTCATGCAGGGTCTCGCCGACGGCTACTTCGTGCTGCCCTACACCATCCAGAATTACCTCGCCGACCAGGCCATCTGGCCCCGCATCTCGACCGACCACGAAGAGTTCGCCAAGGTTGAGAAAGCCACCGAGGAACGCATCCAGCACCTCCTCAACATCAAGGGCAAGCGCTCTGTCGACAGCATCCACAAGGAACTCGGCCACATCTGCTGGGAGTACATCGGCATGGGACGTACGAAGGAAGGCCTGGAGACGGGTATCAAGAAGATCGACGAACTGCGCAAGGAGTTCGAGACCAACCTCTTCATCCCAGGCGGTCGCGACGGACTGAACGTCGAACTCGACAAGGCCGTCCACCTCGACGACTTCATCACCATGGGCAAACTCATCGCCTACGACGCACTCAGCCGCGAGGAGTCCTGCGGCGGACACTTCCGCGAAGAACACCAGACCGAAGAGGGCGAAGCCAAGCGCGACGACAAGAACTTCTTCTACGTCGGCTGCTGGGAATACCAAGGCTCTGACGACAAGGCTCCGACGCTCATCAAGGAGCCCCTCGAATACGAAGCAATCAAGGTTCAAACACGTAACTACAAGAATTAATTTTAGGAGATTGGTTCATTAGTCGTTTGGTCGTCTAGGATATACAATATGGAGACTCACAAAAACCTGCGCGTTTGGCAACAAAGCATAGAGATGGTGACTTCAATATACTTTGTAACCAAAACCTACCCAAAAGATGAATTATTTGGATTGGTATCGCAGATGCGCCGCGCATCAGTTTCAGTCCCCTCAAACATAGCAGAAGGTTATGCAAGAGGATCAGAAAAAGAGAAACTCCATTTTTTGCGATTATCCTCAGGTTCTATATCCGAATTGGAAACCCAACTCATTTTAAGTTTTCAACTAGGCTATATAAACAAGGATACCTGCGATGAATTATCAGAAAAAATCACATCATTGTGGAAACAGTTAAATGCTTTGATTAGTTCGGTAAAGAATAATCTTACCCTACAAGATTCACTTCCTTCTTGATAAAGTAGTATTATCACTAAACAACCAAACGACTAAAACCACTAAACAACTAGAAATTATGGCTAAGAATCTCACTGTCACTATAAAGTTCTGGAAACAGAACGGACCTAAGGACAAAGGTCATTTCGACACACATGTGTTGAAGAACATTCCCGACGACACTTCGTTCCTCGAGGCCCTCGACATCATGAACGAGGAACTCATCGAGGAGGGCAAGGAGCCTTTCGTGTTCGACCATGACTGTCGCGAAGGCATCTGCGGCATGTGCTCGCTCTATGTCAACGGAACACCCCATGGCAAGACCGAGCGCGGCGCCACCACCTGCCAACTCTACATGCGTCGTTTCCACGACGGCGAAACCATCACCGTCGAGCCCTGGCGCTCAGCCGGCTTCCCCGTCATCAAGGACTGCATGGTCGATCGCGGCGCCTTCGACAAGATCATCCAGGCCGGCGGCTACACCACCGTCCGCACCGGTGCTCCCCAGGACGCCAACGCCATCCTCATCCCCAAGCAAGACGCCGACGAAGCCATGGACTGCGCATCCTGCATCGGTTGCGGTGCTTGCGTAGCAGCCTGCAAGAACGGCTCCGCCATGCTCTTCGTATCCTCGAAAGTCAGCCAACTCGCACTCCTTCCCCAGGGACGTCCCGAAGCCGCCAAGCGCGCCAAGGCCATGGTCGCCAAGATGGACGAACTCGGCTTCGGCAACTGCACCAACACCCGTGCCTGCGAAGCCGTCTGCCCGAAGAACGAGACCATTGCCAACATCGCCCGCCTCAACCGCGAGTTCATCAAGGCAAAACTGGCAGACTAACAGCATTCATCAATAGTAAGAACCGCAGATTGCACCCTGTAATCTGCGGTTCTTTTGTTTGTGACACCAGAAATACGGAGGTGCCCTGCAAGGGCGGAGAGGTTTCCTTGTAGGGGCTTAGCTTGTCTAAGCCCAAATCGCGTAAGGGCATAGACGAGCTATGCCCCTACAAGCAATTAAAACACTCTCTGAAAATCCACAAAATTTGCACCGCAGTCGAAATAAATTTCGTCCACAGTGCGCCTATAGCCGCACCGCAGTGCAAATTTATTTCGACTGCGGTGCGTTTTTTATCGAAAAACTATGCTTAATCCATTCACCCTTCGCGGTGGAGGTTGCAGCTTTTGTGATAGCCTTCTTTCTTCGAAGTCGGCACCAGGTAGGCGAAGCCATAGACCATCATGGAGGCTTGGGCGATGATGCCGACGATGATGCTCAGGATGTTTACTTCGGTCGTGACGAGGTTATGAGTCAGGAAATACCAGATGGTGTAGATGCCCAGCGGGATGTTGACCAGGATAGAGGCCACGAGTCCTGGGTTGTATTTTCGTCCGAAGATAAAGAACATCACGACGTGGGCTGAGGCGTTGAGCGTGGAGTAGTAGGCTGTCCAGAAGCCCCAGTCGGTGCCGAAGTAGTGGGAGAGTATGCCCGAGAGCGGCAGCAGTACATACATCAATGGGATGTTGATCCAGAATGAGCCGGCCTTTGTCAGCGGCTTGTCGGGGCGAGTGGAGCCAAGTGGTCCCTGGTTGAAGAAACTCAGGAAACCGCCGGGGCAGACGTACTCCTCGAACTCATGCAACCAGTAGGCCGGGCATTGCAACCAGATGAGATATAGGGCATAGTCGTTGCCTCGTACATAGAGCCAAATGAGAATAAACGTGTAGAGGGCAAGGAAGGGAGTCCCTTTCATCCAATGTTCGTAAAGCCAGTTGAATGTCTTGTTCATATAAGTTAATTGTTAATTATTGAAAGTATAGGTCGGCCCTGCTGCCAGAAGATTTCCTGGTGGGTGAGGAGCCAGGTGTGGCCGTTGTCGTTGTTGCCTTGGTAGAAGAGGTAGGTGCGGCCGTCGGTGTCGGTGAAGAGATGGGGATGACCTGACTCACAGGCGTTCCAGTCGTCGGGGTTTCCGTTGCGGAGGAAGGGCTGGTCGGACAGACGTTGCCAGCGGATGCCATCGTCGCTCACGGCTACGCCAATCTGCTGCGGCACGTTGTTGTAGGCACCGGCATAGAACATATAGAGGCGGCCGTCGTGTTTGGCTATGGAGGCACCTTCGATGCATTTTCCTTCCCACGGCAGTTCGGGACGGAGAATGGAATGGTCGGCGGCTTGTGTCCAGTCTTCGCGGTTGAAATGGGTCGAGAGGGGTGCTGTCGCTACGCCTTGCATCTGCATGTCGAACGATGGGTCGCGTGTGGCGAAATAGAGGAAATACTGTCCTTTGAATTCGCAGACTTCGGCATCGATGGCACGTCCGCAGGTCCAGTCGCCCGAGGGGTGGAAGATGGGGTTGGTGGCGTTGCGGGTGAAGTGAAGTCCATCGACCGACCATGCGTGGCAGATGGCATCGCGCTCACGGTTGCCATAGGTTTGGTAGAAAAGGTGGATGGTGTCGTTGCGGACCAAAGCGCAGGGGGCGCACATGCCGTTACGCTCGTAGTCGCAGTCGGACGCCGGGGTGATTTCACCGATGCGTTGCCAGTGGGTAAGGTCGTCGCTGCGGGCAATGCCGATGTTCCAGCCTGAAGATGGGTCAGCGGCACTGGGAGCGATGGTGTAGTACATGAGATAGTGGTCGCCGAAGTGTACCACGTGGGGATCTTTGGAGAAAGGGCGTCCGAGACGAGCGTCGTCACCGAAGAGGATGAGGGTTGTTTGGTGGTTTGGTTGATTAGTGGTTTGGTCGTTTGGTTGATTGTACTTAGTGCTTGGTCCCACGTAGGAGTCTCGCAGTCCGCCCCAGTCGATGACGACGCGCTCGATGATGATTCCAGGGTCGCCGACGTGGAAGGTGAGCGTGTGTTTCGGTTTTTCACGATTAACTTTGAACTGAATGCAGTCGCGGTGTCCGTTCTGCAGCACCTGGACCTTCCATGTGCGCGAATATTGACGGATTTGGTTGTTGCACACGTGGGTAGTGCTGCCGTCAAGACTGACGCCAAAGCGCAATTCACGACCGCGATGGAGGGGGAAGAAGGGCACGGTGTAGATGTAGATGCGCAGCGAGTCGGTGGCAGGTTTTGTGTCGATGCTGAAATGATAGTCGACCGAGGGTCCGCCGATGTGCTGTGGGTCGCACACGGGTTCGGTGGGTTGTCCGAGTTGCAGCGACTCCCAGTCGTAACCGATGCCGGTCAAGGTGCGCAGGGTGTGGCCGCTGCCTGTGGTGCGGATGATGGCAGGGTGTGCGAGGTCGAGCACGGTACAGCCTTCCAGCCTGCTTTCTGTGGGTGTGAGGTCCACGGGGCGTTCGCCTGCATCGTCGAAACGAGTGAGTTGCGGCAGCAGATGGGAGAGGGAGCAGAAGGCTGGCGAGAGTGCCATGAAGTGTGCCCACTTGCCCTTTGCCACGCTGTCATAGCGGCGGTGCAGGCGGTCGATGGCTTTGTAGGATTTCACGGCTTGTGAGGCAGCCCAGTTGGCACCAGCTTTGTCGCCTGCAGCCGCCAGTTCGTGGTTGAGTTGGGCCAGGAGAAACTTGCGGTTCATCTCGTTGGCACCATGCATGGGAAAACCAACCAACTCGAAGTAGGCGTCGTGCATTTCGGCTGGCAGCAGGGCTTGAAGCGAATCGGCCGTTGCTGCGAGCCAGGCATAGTCGGCCAGTCGCTGCTGGGCATCGTTGTAGTTGTGGAATGAAAACTCTGTGTCGCGCAGCCCTGTGTATTCGGGTGCGTCCCATTCGCGTTCCCAGCCCATGAACTCCGGCTTGCGGCTCCATGCCAGACGGTAGTAGGTGTCGAGCATTTGCTGGAAGATGGCCTCGTGCTGCGTGCCGAAGATGCTGGCGAGCCAGTCGGCTTGATTGTGGTTGATGTTGTGGATGTCGAATGCCTCCACGTTCCATGCCAGGTCGGCAAAGGTCTGGATGGCCAGTTCGGCAGGTTTGATGTCGCCCACGTTGAGCAGCCAGTAGCGGTCGCCCCCTGTGTTGTAGGCCTTCGTCAGTTCTTCGTACATCAGTACAGGCGGCGTGGTGCAGAGCCAGAGGTAGTCGTGCGGATTGCCGAGGTAGGAGACGTGGTAATAGACGCCGGCGTGTCCGCTGCGCTGCTGTTCCTGCTCGTTGCTCACACGTTTCATGTAGCCGTAGTTGTCGTCCACCCACACGAGGGTGACGTCGTCGGGCACACGCAGTCCGCGTTCGTAGATGTCCATCGTCTCCTTGTAGGGGACGAAGATCTGCTGAATATCCTCAGGACGACGTTCTGTGTGCTTTTGGAGCAATTGTCGCTGGTCGGCGATGACGCGTTCGAGCAGCGGCACACGCTCTTCCATCGGCAGGTTTCCGCGCAGCCCTTCGTCGTGTACACCGCGCATGGCTGTGGTGTAGATGTTTTCAAACTGCGCAGCCTCCGCGAGGCGTTTGTCCCATTTTCCGAAAATCGTCTCTCGGTTGGTGGCATAGTTCCACTCGCCGTCGCGCTGGCCGTCCCATTCGCTTTTGTCAGCATTGTTGAGCAGGAGCGGTTCGCAATGCGACGTGGTGATGACAATGGCGAACGAGTCGGCCACGAATTTGCTTTCAGGGTGCGTGTAGAAAGCCCCAGTGCAGGTGTGCATGGCTGGAGCCAGCATGTTGCATCGCAGACGCAGCAGCAGTTCGCAAACCCGTGCATAGGTTCGCGGTCCGATGTCGCCCAGTTCCTTTTCGTAGTTGAGGCTCGCCCAGGGCTTCAGTCCCCAGTCCTCGTCGTTGATGAACACACCGCGATACTTCACGCTGGGCCGTGCTGACGTTTCCTGTCCGCCGATGCTTACATATGAATGTTGCTGGGCAGGCACGTCGGCCCACCATGTCCAGGGCGACACACCGATGCGACGGCTCAGCGAGAGCAGTCCGTAGGCCGTGCCACGGCGGTCGCTGCCCACGACGACCAATGCCTGACGGATGCCGCTGGCAGGACGATCGACCACGGCGATGTGCCATTGTTCCCATCCGTTACGGATTCCATCGACATTGAGCCGGCCTTTCTTGACCAGTCGGTCGATGAATGGATGATGTCCCAACGTACCTGCCACGACAATCGACTTTCCCTTGGGTTTGTCGGTGGTCAGGACCGCGGCCTTGCCGCCCGACACAGCGTGAATGTCGTCGGCCAGCATCTGCGCGGCCTTGTGGACCACGGGCTCGTCGCCTGGCGACACGTAGATGTTTGTCTCGATTGTTGCCGATGTCAATAGAAAACCATCGGTGCTTGGTTCGAACAGAATGTTCAGTTGGGCGGCAGCGGTGAGGAAAATGCTGCTGAGCAGGGTGAGGATGAACGTGCGTTTCATGTCATGAAAATCGGGTGTTGATTTTTAAGGCTAAGCGCTTGGCGTTTTCACGCTAAGCGCTTGGAGAAAAACGCTAAGCACTTAGCGTGATTTTTCCAAGTACTTAGCGTTAGGGTTATTTTGCTGATTTCAAGGCATTGCAAATGCTCTGGTTAATGTCGCGGATGCGGCGCTCGTCGAGTTTCATCACACGGCGGTCGTAGGTCATCAGGCCGTTGACCTCGGTCTCGACGTCGGTGGTCTGCGTATAGACAGCGGCAGAGAAGGCTGCGGGCGTGCCATCGTCGAGGGTGATGCCGCGGGCCATGCGGAGTACCGCTTCGCCCTGTTCGATGTACGAGTCGGTCACGGCTTTCTCGTCACCATAGTTGACGTAGGTTGTGGCATCGGCTTCGTACCAGCGATGGCCGGGAATGTGACGGCCCAGACCACCGTATGCGCCCAGCACGACGGGACGTGTGGTGTCGTTGAGGAAGAGTATGGGCGGACGTGCATAGTCGTGAAGGTCGAGGAAGTCGCCGCAGTGGAAGTGGTTGCCGCCGCTGGCAGGGTTGATGAGACGGGTGGGGTCGAGGCTGCGGGTCAGGTCGATGATTTCCTCGGTCTTGAACTGTCCCCACGCCTCGTTGAAGGGTGTCCAGACGACAATCGAAGGATAGGAGTAGAACTGCCGCAGGATTTCCTTCCACTCATGACGGAAGTTGGCTTCGACCTCGGGGGCATGACTGCCGGCAGGCTGGTTGCACCAGTGGTAAGGGTCCCAGCGCTGGTCGCTGCGTCCGAGCGAAGGCATGTCCTGCCAGACGAGCAGACCGATGCTGTCGCAGAAATAGTACCAGCGGGCCGGTTCGACCTTCATGTGCTTGCGAATCATGTTGAAACCCCATTCCTTCGTCTTCACGACATCGAAGAGCAGGGCTTCGTCTGTTGGTGCGGTGTAGAGACCGTCGGGCCAGTAGCCCTGGTCGAGCGGACCGAACTGGAAAAGGTTTTCGTTGTTGAGTTGCAGACGCCAGACACCGTCTTTCTGCTGGGCGACGGAAATCTTGCGCATGGCGGCATAACTGCCAGCCTCATCAACCTTCTTGCCGCCCGATGTGAGCACGACCTGCATGTGGTAGCGGTTGGGCGTGTCGGGTGTCCACAAACGCGGTTTTTTCACGTCGAGGATGACGGGGCGGCCTGTGGGAGCAGAGGCTGTGGCAACCGCTTTTTTGCCGTCGAGCAGGGTGACGGTGACGCGGTCGGTGGTGGGTGCCGTGCCTACCGTAGCGACTTCGACGGTGAAACGCTGGTTGTCAAGGTCGGGTGTGGTGAGGATGCTGCCGATGTGTTGACGGTTGACGGGTTCCATCCACACGGTCTGCCAAATGCCTGTGACGCTGGTGTACCAGATCGTGCCAGGGTCGCCGGGGTGACGGCGCTGTTTGCCGCTGGGCTGACGCCAGTCGTCGGTAGGGTCAACGACACGTACCACGAGGGTGTTCTGCCCCGACTTCAATGCAGCGGTGATGTTGGCCGAGAAACCTGTGTAGCCGCCTACATGCGTGGCCACTTGTCGGCCGTTCACATAGACCGTGGCTTCGTGGTCAACGGCTCCAAAATGCAGGAGCACGTCCTTGCCATCCCAAGCCGAAGGCACGCTGAACGTACGTTTGTACCAGAGCACGTCGCCCTGATTGACCGACTTCATCACCCCCGACAGACTGCTTTCGATGGGGAAAGGCACAAGGATTTGTCCGTCGAACTGCTCGGGCATTAGGTCGTTTTCGCCGGCAATGGCATATTGCCAAAGGCCGTTCAGGTTTTGCCACTCGGAGCGTGTGAGCAGCGGACGTGGGTAGGCATTCAGCGGTTGCTGCGGGTTGACTTGGTCAGCCCACGGAGTCTTGATGCGGTCGCCCTGTGGCTGCCAGTTCTGCGCTGTCATGTGCAGCGACAGCGACAGTAGGATGGAGAGAAAGATAGACTTTTTCATATTCTATTTTAATTTTTAATTTTTTAATTTGTCACTTATTCCAGCATGGTTTCGAGGAAGAAATCGATGTCTTCCTGACTGATGCCCAGACGGGTGCGCAGATAGTTGCAGGCACGGTCGGAGAGCGTAGCACCTGCGTAGGTGTTGAAGTAGTTCGGACGGTCGTTGAAGCCGTTTTTCGAACGCAGACCAGCGATGGAGAAGGTCGTCAGTTCGAAGTCCTTGAAGAAGGAGTCGGTGGTCAGACCCAGCACACTCTCCAGCACCAGTGAGAACAGACCCGTGCGGTCGGCACCCCACACGCAGTGGTAATAGACCGAACCGCCGGCTCGCAGCGTGCGGAAGATGAGTTCGAACTCGCGGCGCAGGTGTTCCTGCGTGGCTTCTGTGTCCAGATGGCTGCCCGACCAGTCGTCGCCATCGACAAAGAGGAATGTGCCTTCCTCTTCCGTAAATCCGAAAGCCGACCACGGCAGGTTCTCTTCGGGACGTTGCGACCAGCGCAGGTCGATTTCGGCCGAGACACCCAGATTTTTCAACGTCTGCAGGTCCTCGGCAGCAGCGACGTGCTGTCCGTTCAGTTCACCGCCGCGGAAAAGACGTCCGTAGCGCACACGTCGTCCGTCCTGCGTGGGCCAGCCGCCCAGGTCGCGGATGTTGCTGATGCTCGGTGCGTAAATCATGCGCAGATGGCCCGTTGTGTGGAACTGTCCTTTCGAGACGACTTCGCCGCCTGCTTCCATCTTATAATAATAGGTGCGCTGGGGGATGAGGTTGAAGACAGCGCAGACTTCATTGCCCGCTGCACCTTCGACCACAGCGGCATCGTCCAGGCCTTCAGCCGTACCGACGCTCACAGTCACAGCACCTGTGGTTCCCGCAGGAACGGGCAGCAGGACAGGATTGGGAATGTCGCGGCGTGCAGCAGGAGCGACATTGTAGCGCTCGACAACGCTGGGCGAATCGAACGTGTAGCGGTTCTGTGCAAAGAACTGGCGCACGTTGAGGTTTTCCAGTGTCACGTCGAAGTTCATGTCCTGCAGGTCCTGCACCTCGAACTGCAACTGGCTGCTGCTGCCCACGTTGCCCAGCAAGGTGGTGTACTGCCACGTGTAACCAGAAGCATAGTCGCCTTGCACCGTGCCACCCTGCCAGGGCAAAGCCAGCACGTTGGGCTGTGCGTTGCTGACGGTGGCGTCAGCGAATGTTGTCACGTTGCGGTTGGTGGCGGTACGTGCGACGAAGGGCACACCAGCCTCCACACTGCCGACAGGGTAGAGTTGTGCCACGCCGTTGGCATCGATGCCGCCCACGGCAAACAGTTCGTCAAAGTCGGCCGTGGTGGTCTTCACGGGCAGACAAAGCGGTGTGAACTTTCCTGCCTGAATGTTTTTCTGCAACGTAAAGTCCGCCTGCTGTGCCCAGACTGTCATGCTCGACAGAAGGAACAAGAATGCAAGATGTCGTTTCATATTATTTTTCTCTTTTATCAAGAATTTGAGAATTAGAGAATTATTTTTAATTCTTAACTTTTAATTTAATCACCTGTTCCGTGTCCACATAGAATTCCAACTCGCCGCTGTCTGTCTTTCGGTAGCCAAGTCGTGCGATGCGGGTGCAGCGGGGCTGGGCCTTCTTCGCAGAGTTGTGGACATGATAGACGTAGTAGAGGTTGCCGTCGAGCCCGCGGAACACGTCACCATGGCCGTCGCCACGCTCACCCCGCTTCGACTCGTGCAGGATGGGGTTGCAGCCAGCCTTGCGCCAAGGTCCCATCGGAGTTTCGGCCACGGCATAGCCCACGGCGTAGTCGGGGCTGAGGAAATGGTTGGCCGAGTAGAACATGTAGTATTTTCCTTCGAGTTTCAGCACCGTCGGCCCCTCCATGATGGGGTCGCTGCGGTAGGCCGCCGTCAGTTCCCACGGCTGGGTGATGGTGAAGCAGCGACGCAGCGTTTCCTGCTTGATGCACATGCGCTGCATGTCCATCTCGGCCACCCAAAGGTAGTTACCGTGGTCGAAACGCACGTGGTAGAGGTAGCAGCGTCCGTCGTCGTCGCGCAGCAGGAAAGGGTCGATGTTCTTCTCCGACCCGTCGAGCGCCTTGCCCGACAGTCCCTTGAACGGGCTGCAGGGCGAAGTCGCCTCAGCCACGGCAATCTGCTCGTTGGCTGTGTAGAGCAGCAGCCAGCGTCCGTCGGGCTGTACGACCCATTGCGGCGCCCAGAATCCACGTGTGCCCCACGTGCCACGGCTCTTGCTGAGCAAGGTGCCTTCGCGGTGCCATGTGTGCAGGTCGTGGCTGCTGTAGAGCGGAAATCCGTGCTGTCCGTTATCGTCGTCGGTGCCTGTCAGGTAGTAGGTGTCGTTCCACACCACGACGGTCGGGTCGGCCAGATGCAGTTGCACCCCTTCGGTCACTTTTTCGTGCGACACCGAAGGTTGTGCCCAGAGACTTGTCAGCCCGAGCAACCACACACAAGAGGACAGGATTTGTTTTTTCATGCTGCAAAGGTCGGCATTTTCCGACGGATTCGATGCAAGGTTCCGTTCAAAGCATACAACAGATGTGCCAGACATGGATTTCACCCCTAAAATGGTTGTTGCGTTACGGGGGTGTTATCCGTCAAAAAACGCACCGCAGTCGAAATTTTTTTCGTCCACAGTGCGCCTATAGACGCACCGCAGTGCAAATTAATTTCGACTGCGGTGCGTTTTTTTGAGGTTTTTAGCAGGGCTGGAAGTTCTAGAAAATCTAGCAGTTCTAGCACATCTAGCACATCTATCCTTGTGTGGCGGCCTCGATGTCGCTGGGCAGGATGCCGTACTGCCGCTGGAAACACTTGGCGAAGTAGGAGGGTGTGTTGAAGCCGACCATGTAGCAGACCTCGTTGATTTTGTAACGGCCCGACTGCAAGAGGGCGACGGCACGCTTCAGACGTTCGACACGGATATAGTCGTTGGGCGTCATGCCCAGCGCCCCCTTGATTTTTCGGTTGAGCGACGAGCGCGACATGTTCATGGCTGCCGCCAGGCTATCGACGTCGTACTCAGGATTTTCCATGTTGTCGATGACGGTCTGCGAGAGACGTCGGATGAAGTCGGTCTCGATGTCCGACTGGGCTGTCGAGGGTACCTGGATGGCGAAAGGCCGCTGGCTGAAGGCGGTGTAGAGGCGTCGGATGTTCTGCAGGAGCGTCTGCAAGGTCTGCTCGAGCAGCGGCATGTCGAAGGGTTTGTCGATGTAGGCATCGGCACCGTGACGCAGCCCTTCGATGCGCGACTGGATGGTGGTCTTGGCGGTGAGGAGGACAACGGGAATGTGACTGGTCTCGACGTTCTCCTTGACATGCTGAAGGAGTTGGATACCGTCCATGCGCGGCATCATGATGTCGCTGATGATGATGCTGACGCTATGCTCTTCGAGCAGTCCGATCGCCTGCTGGCCGTCGGCAGCCTGCAGGGTGTGATAGGTGGCCTGGAAATGATTGGCGAGGAACTGGCGCAACTGGTCGTTGTCCTCGACGATGAGGAGGGTGGGCGAAACCTCGCCTCCCGAAGTCCCCTGGCCTCCCTCCGTCTCCACTCCATTCGGGGAGGGCATCAAATCAGCGGAACTGGTCTCTCCCTCTGAGAGATTGAGAGGCGCTTCTTCCTGCTGCAGCGGCAACGTGAGGACGAAGCGGTTGGGCAGTTCGGGGTCGTCGACCATGCCGACGCTGCCGTGATGCAGTTCGGCCAGTGTGCGGGTGAGAGCCAGTCCGAGACCTGTACCCATGACCGTGGCGTTCTCCTCCGATTCGTAGCGTGTGAAGGGCTGGAAGATTTCTTCGCGCATGGCGGCAGGAACAGGAGTGCCGTCGTTGGCGATGTCGAAGGTGAGATGCTCGTCGTCGGCCGAGAGACGAAGACGGATGGTGGAACTGGCGTATTTGTAGGCATTGCTCAAGAGGTTGGCAATGATTTTGCCGAAGAGGTCACGGTCGAGCACGGCATGGATGTCAGGCTGGATGTCCGACTGGAGCGTGAGGGCACGTTCGCGCAATGCGGGCTGGAAAGCGTTGACGAGGGTGTGGGTCAGTTCGCTCACGTTGACCTGCTGGAGGTTGACGCTGAGGGTGTGTCCTTCGGCCTTGCGGAAGTCGAGCAGTTGGCTGACGAGGGTAACCAGGCGCGTGGTGTTGAGTTGCATGATTTGCAGGTCCGACTGCTGCTCGGGCGTGAGTTGTTCGGGGTGGTCGAGCAGGTGGTCGAGCGGACTCTTGATGAGGGTGAGCGGGGTGCGTATTTCGTGAGCGATGTTGGTGAAGAACGAAATCTTCGAGTCGTAGAGTTCGCGCTGCTTCTCCTGCTCCAGCCGTTCCTGGGCACGCTCCATACGTTCGCGGTTTTTGCGCTGGAAGAGTCGCCATGCCAGCAGCAGAAGTCCGACGGCCAGCAGCAGGTAGATAATCTTGGCAAAGGTCGATAGGTAGAAAGGCGGATGGACGACGATGACGAGGGTGCGTTCGTCTGAACACTCCTTGCCGTCGCTGTTGATGCCCTGCAGGTGCAGGGTGTAGGTGCCGTAGGGAAGGTTGGCATAACTGATGCCCGTGCCTTGTTCCACCCGTCGCCAGTCGGTGTCGTAGCCCTCGAGACGGTAGCGCAGTTGGTTGAGTTCGGGCGAGATGTAACTGAGCACACGGGCAACGATGGTGAAGGAGTTCTGCTGATGGCTGAGGTCCAGACGTTCACACAGGTCGATGCTCGTGGTGAGAGGTGAACCTTCGGCTTGGGGCTGCTGCAACTGGTTGAACAGATAGAGAGCCGAGAGGGCGATGCGCGGCTGTATGTCGGTGGTGCGCAAATGTTGGGGGTGGAAGCGCACCAGTCCGTTGACCGTACCGAAATACAGGTAACCGCTTTTGTCGATGAGGCCCGACTGATAGTTGAAGTGGTCGGTCTGCAAGCCGTGGGCGGTGGTGTAGTGGCGATGTGTGCCGTCGGCAGGATTGTAGCAGACAAGTCCCGACGAGGTGCTACACCAAAGGTTGCCCTGACGGTCTTCGACCACACGGAACACGAGGCTGAGGCGTTCGTTGTCGCTCATCACTACAGGATTGAAGTGTCCCGTCTGGCGGTCCATTTCGAGGAGTCCGCCGTCGTGTGTCATTACCCAAAGGCGGTGCTTGCTGTCCTCAAAGAGACTGATGACCTTGGTGTCAGGCAACGTGCCAGGACTGCCGTCGGTGTAGGCGTAGTGCTGGAGTTTGCCGTTGGCGGGATTGTAGCAGTAGAGGCCGTCATTGTAGGTGCAGAGCCAGAGCAAATGGTCGTGGGTCTGACCGATGTGGTAGATGAAGGTGTGAGGCACATCGTCAATCATTTCGAACGAGTCGGTCTCAGGCTGGTAGCGCATGAGTCCCTGAGTGGTGCCCACCCAGAGTGTGCCTTTGTCGTCGTGAAGCAGCGAGAAGATATAGTTGCTGACGAGCGAGCCAGGGCGTCCGTCGGCCAAGTAGGTGCGGTGGCTGCCATCGTTGAGGCCGATGCGCTCCAGTCCGCCGTCGAAAGCACCTACCCAGAGCCACTGGTGGCCGTCGGTCGAGAGTCCGTGGATGTTGTTTGTGAGCAGATGGGTCTCGACGGGTTGCATGTTGCCGTCGGCAGGGTTGTAGCAAAGCAAGCCCTTGTCTTCGGTGCCAATCCAGATGCGCCCGTAGTCGTCCTGACACATCTCACGCACCCTTCGTCCGATGAACAACTGGTCCTGACGCGGATAGAATTTCTCGAAATCCAACTGCTGGGCTGGCAGATAGTTGACTCCGCCGAAGTAGGATCCAATCCAGATGCCACCTTCGGCGTCGGTCATGATGTCGTAGATGGCATTGTCGGAGATGGAGAAGATGTCGTCGGTCTCAGGTTGGCGGATATGCGTCATCTCGCCCGTGCGTAAATTAAGAATGTAGAGTCCATCCTGTGTACCAGCCCACAAAGAGCGTCCGTCGGCAGAGAGGCAGAGTGTGCGGAAGAACCCCTCGACCAGGCGTTCGGTGTGGTAGGTGAGCAGGTCGAAGCGGAACAGTCCGTGGTCCGTAGCCACATACATTTCGTTGTCGGTCTGTTGCAGGTCGTTCACGTCGATATGGGCAAACGGCTGTTCGCCCTTGTCGTCGTTAAAGGCCGTGAGAGGTTTGTCCGTGGCATAGGTGTAGAAAAGGTTGATGCCGCCGGCACCTACCCAGATGCGGTCGGTGCTGGTCGATACATGGCTAATGGACCAAGGCAGCAGTTCCTTCCAGCAGCAGTGCAGCCGTCGTTTCGCAGGATCGTAGCGCAACACTCCTTCGCCCGTCGTGCCGATGAGGATGGAACCGTCGTCAGTCACCGTGATGCTGCGCACGGAGCACGTCACCTTTCGTCCTTGCGTCCCTTCGATGGTTTCCGTCAGCGGAGTCAGACTTTCGGTCCAGGGATTGTAACTGTACACCCCCCGTTCGGTACCCACCCACAGCCGTCCGTCACGGTCTTCGGCCAGTGTGTTGATAAAGTTGGTCGTCAGCGCAGAATTGCCCGTACGGAACACGCGGAAGCCGACGCCGTCGAAGCGGTTCAGACCGCCCTTTGTCGCCATCCAGACGAATCCCTGACGGTCCTGTACGATGCAGTTGACGGTGTTCTGCGACAATCCCTGCCGCGTGTCAATCTGGCGAAAGAAGTAGTTGTCGGCATGTACCGTCAGGCACGATGCAGCCATCAGCACGGTGCTGAGCCAGAAACGGAATGCCAGTTTTCGTGTGTTCATAGGGGGCGAGTTAGATTTCATCTGCAAATATAAAACAATTCATCCGAACTTTCCGCCCAAGTCAACTCTATTTTTACGGGATGCCCCGATTGTTTCATCTTTTGCACGGATTGTTGCACTACATATGATAATAAGATTGTAAATTTGCAGCGTTAAGTCAGACTCAACAAACAACTCGATATGAAGAAAATAACGACAATGCTGCTGATGCTGGTGGCTGCCACCGCACTGTTGCGAGCCCAGACGCAAGTGATGAACCCCGTGTTGTGGAGCGACGTTCCCGACCCCGACGTGATTTGTGTGGGACAGGATTACTACATGGTTTCGACGACGTGCCACATGTCGCCCGGTGCTCCCATCATGCGGAGCCGTGACATGAAGCACTGGGAAATCATCAGTTATGTGTTCGACCGTCTGAACGAGTCGCCTGCCAACAACCTCGAAGGCGGCAATGTCTATAGCCGTGGTCAGTGGGCAGCATCTCTGCGCCACCACGACGGGTTGTTCTATGTGTTCTTCGGCACGGGTGTCCATTCGTATGTCTATACGGCGAAAAATCCTGCGGGACCGTGGACGATGAAAACCAAGTTGGAGCGTTATTACCACGATGCTTCGCTGCTGTTCGACGACGACGGCAGCAAGTGGCTGGTCCATTGCGACCGTGGCGTCATCTACGTCAAACAGTTTACCGACGACATGCAGACTTTCACCGACGGCGACCAGAACGGACAGCGCATCATCGGCCTGGACGACGGCTGTCTGCACGAAGGTGTTCATGCGTATAAAATCAACGGACGCTACTACATGACCACGATTTGGTGGCCCGGCGGCGGCATCCGCACCGAACTCTGTTTTCGCAGCGACCGTCTGACGGGTCCCTACGAACGCAAGACCATCCTGAGCGACGATGCAGGCTATCGAGGCTGGGGTGTGGCTCAGGGCGGCATTTGGCAAACCCCTGGCGGCCAGTGGTACGGCCTGCTGTTCCAGGACCACGGGGCCGTCGGGCGCATTCCTTATTTGTTGCCTTGCCGATGGGTCGATGGCTGGCCTATGCTGGGCGATGCCGAGGGTCATGCGCCGCGTTTGTTCACCCTGCCTGGTGTGAAAGAACTGAAAGACAGCGAACGATACCAACTGTTGCGCAGCGACGATTTCAACGATAAGAAACTGGGGCTGACGTGGCAGTGGAACCACAATCCGGACAACAACCTCTGGAGCCTCACCGAACGGAAGGGCTGGCTGCGACTGAAGACGGGATGGGTGGTTCGCAACCTGTTTGCGGCTCGCAACACCTTGACCCAGCGAACGGTGGGTCCTGTGTGCTGTGGCACGATCAAGATGGACGTGAGCCACATGGCCTACGGCGATTGTGCAGGTCTGGCCTCGTTCTGCAGCGAACCTGGTACGATTCAGGTGGAGCAGAAGGGTGGTCGTTATGAGTTGGTGATGACCGACCGTAGCGAAGAAAAGGCACGTGTGCCTCTTGTGTGCCCCGGCGGCATTGTCTATCTGCGCTTGTTCTGCGACTTTACCAACGACTATGCACTTTTCTCCTACAGCACCGATGGCGTGCATTTTACGCAACTCGGCGACCGTTTCCACATGATTTTCAGCATGGCCCACTTCACCGGCAACAAGTTCGCCCTGTTCAACTATGCCACCTATCAGGCAGGCGGATGGGTCGATGTGGACTGGTTTCATGTGAATTCATAATGCATAATGATTATTTTTTAATTAAAAGGTGAAGAATCACGCGCCAAAAATACGTCAAAAATTGCACCGCAGTGTAAATTTATTTGCACCGCAGTACGCCTATAGTCGCACCGCAGTGTAAATTTATTTCGACTGCGGTACAAATAAAACGATATTACCAAGCCCTAAAATTGTGTGCTAAATGCTTGATTTATAATGCTTAATAAATAATAAAACCAATAGATATGAAACGAATCATCATTTCCTTCCTTTGCCTCATGACCGCTATGGTGACGATGCAGGCGCAGGTCAGTATTCAGAACCCTGTGTTGTGGAGCGACGTTCCCGACCCCGACGTGATTTGTGTGGACGGCGAATATTATATGGTTTCGACGACGGCCCATTTCATGCCTGGCGCACCTATCATGCACAGCCGCGACATGAAGCACTGGGAAATCGTCAGTTATGTGTTCGACAGTCTAGACGAGTCGGCTGCCGACAATCTCGAAGGCGGCAATATCTACAGCCGTGGTCAGTGGGCAGCATCGCTGCGCTACCACAATGGCAAGTTCTATGTGTTCTTCGGCACGGGCGGCTATTCCTATCTCTACAAAGCCGACAGCGCTGCAGGGCCTTGGACGCTGGTGAAGCGTTTCGGACGCTATTACCACGACTCGTCGATGCTGTTCGACGACGACGGCACCGTGTGGCTCGTCCACTGCGAGGCTGCCACAATCTATGCCAAGAAGTTCACCGCCGACCTGACCGACTTTGTCGATGGGGCAGGCGAGGGCAGTGCGCTCTTCACGCTTTCCGACGGCAATCTGCACGAGGGTGTGCATGCCTACAAAATCGACGGACGCTACTACATGACCACCATCTGGTGGCCCAGCGGAGGCATCCGCACCCAACTCTGTTTCCGCAGCAACACCATGACGGGCGTCTACGAGCACCGCACCATCTTGAGCGACGATGCGGGTCATATAGGTCGCGGTGTGGCTCAGGGCGGCCTGTGGCAGGCACCCAATGGCGAGTGGTACACGATGCTGTTCCAGGACCATGAGGCGGTGGGACGTATTCCCTACCTGTTGCCCTGCAGATGGGTCGATGGTTGGCCCATGTTGGGAGATACCTCGGGAAAGACACCGATGCAGTTCGACATAGACGGCATTACCGAGCAGCCTCTCGACCATCATATCGCCGAGAGCGACGACTTCAATGGCACACTCTCGTTGGTATGGCAGTGGAATCACAACCCCGACAACTCGTTGTGGAGCCTCAGCGAGCGTCAGGGCTGGTTGCGGCTGAAGACAGGAAAAGTCGTATCGTCTCTCTTCGATGCACGCAACACCCTCACGCAGCGTACCGAAGGCCCTGCCTGCACAGGTACGGTGAAAATGGACGTGAGTCAAATGAAAGACGGTGACCGTGCAGGCATGATGATGTTCTGCAGCGAACCAGGCGGACTCTGCGTCGAGCAGTCGGGTACTACACGTTCGCTCGTCATGTACGACCGCAGCACCGCCGTGTCGCGCATCACCCTCATCAACGACGTGGTATGGCTGCGTGCCGAGTGCGATTTCACCTCCGACGATGCCCGTTTCTCCTACAGCACCGACGGCACGACCTTCACACCGCTCGGCAACCGCTTCCACATGGTCTATACGCTTGTGCACTTTGTCGGCAATCGCTTCGCCCTGTTCAATTATGCGACCAAGGCTGCAGGCGGCTATGTGGATATTGACGAGTTTATTTATAGCACACCCGACGACGACCTGTCGGGCTTCATCCACAATCCCAGTTTCGAACTGGGACTCGACGGCTGGACCAACGATGGTTTTCAGGCACAGGGCAACAGCGCCTTTACCCTCAAGCAGGGCAACACCTACGCTGAGCGTTGGGTGCCACGCGGTCAGAAAGTGGGTTCGACCACGCTCAGCCAGCGACTCAATGGTCTTCCTCACGGACGTTATATCCTCCATTTCTACGCTCAGAACATACAGGAAGACACACCTTCCGCTGCCCAGACAGGCTTTACCGTCAGTGCCGAAGCGCAGCGAATCGCTGTGACCACCGCTCAAGCCTACGAACTGCCTTTCACCGCCATCGAAGACAATTCGCCCCTCACGATTCAGGCCGACAATGCCACGGGCAACTGGCTCGCCATCGATCATTTCCGCCTTACCTATCTCGGTACCGACCCTGACGCTGAGATGGCCGAGATGCAACGTCGAATTGACGAAGGAACCGCACTTGTCGAGCGTCGCATGAACCAAACCATGCTCACACAATTGCAGACCTACATCGAGCGTGCACAGAATGCCACTGCGACAACTTTCTCCACCGAGGCTGCAGGACTTCGTCTGGCCATCAATGCTGCCATACTCTCTGCCGATGCCTACCAGCGTCTTGCCGATGCTATCGCTACGGCCGAGGAAGCGCTGCAGAGCGGCGAGTGGACCGAAGGACTTGACCAGTTGCAGGAAGCCATCGAACGCGCCCGTCTGGTCTATGAGCAGGACCGCGCTGCCAATGCCACACTCGACGCTGAGACCCAGCACATCGAAGGTGCGCTGCTTGTGTTACGTCTCTCCAACGGCACAGGCACACCGCCTGTTGTCACCACCGACCCCCGTTATGCACGTGGCAACAACCGCATCTTTGCCCGTATGACGGCAAGTGGTTCGAACATCATCGAAGAAGGTTTCTGCTACTCGACCGACCGACTGCCCACCGTGGCCGACGGCCGTGCCACCCGTTGGATTGACAGTGGCGGACGTATCTACGTGATAGAGAACCTGCGTCCTGGTACGATTTATTATATACGCGCCTACGCCATTACCTCGACCGACAATGTCGGCTACGGCGATGTGGTAAAGGCCGTCACTATTCCTTCATCCGACATTTCGTGGTTCTACGAAAACAACGGCAATGCCGACGAGAACGCACGCATCAACGCTGCCATGCAGGGTTGGTACACCTATTGGTCGCAACTCACCAGCATCCGCGGCTATCGTCCCCACGTCCGCTTTGCCAGTGGCACCCCCACGGCCGACTGCAGTTATGGCGGATGGTGCCAAGTCGGTCCTAATGCCAACTTCCAGCAGCAGTGTATGCTGACGCATGAGATGCTCCACGGCATCGGTGTCGGCACCCACGGCATCTGGAAATACGGCGACGGCGGTATGCGTGCCGGAGGCAACCGTGGCGTATGGCTTGGCGAACGTGTCACCAACGTCCTCACCTTCTGGAACAACGCCTATACCGTGCTCGACGGCGACGACACCCACATGTGGCCCTGGGGCTTCAACTACTCGAGCGAAGACCCCCACACCGAAGCCGGCTATACCATCAACGCCCTTGTCGCACAGGCCTTGGGCGAGGACGGTCTGCCACCCTCTGGCGGTTCGCCCACGCCCTACTATGCCTTCGAACAGGAAGACGGACGGAAATACTATCTGACCAACGAAAATGCAGATTGCGGCCTCGGCACCGCCTATCTTGCACAACTGCGCAACGGTTCCCTCGCCTGGAGCACCGCTACGGTTCGTGAGGCATTGGAGAACGACAGTCTTGCCTGGTACATCACCTTCAATCCGCAGACTTCGCTCTACAGCCTGCGCAATGCCGCCACAGGCCGCTATCTCGTTTGCAACTCCTCCACTTTCACGTTGCAGACCTCATCGACGGGCGTTCCCGCCACAGGCTATTTCCAACTCATGCGCGGCCGCATCGATGCCATCATCCGTAACACTCAGGGCGAATTCCCTGGTCGCGGTTTCTGGATTGTCCATCAGGAAGGTCGCTACGATTCACCTTGCCTCGCTGCCATCGCTGGCGGCAGTGTGCGCACCGAAGGTTTCGACCTGGGCAACTGGGCCACTACCCAGCGCTGGCTCATCTTCAGCACCCAGCAGATGCTCCAGATGGCTGAACCTGAGGAAACGGCCGACAACAGCCGCATCACCGCCATCAAGGTCAACAACGAGCCCATCGCCGATTTCGAGTCCGACGTCTATGACTACACCTACGAAATCGACCCCGACAACATTCTCAGCCGCTATGCCCTCAGTGTCGATCGCAATCCCCTGTACGAAGGCACCGTCCGAAGCCAGCGACCTCGCGAGATTCCTGCCGACGGCACCGTCACCTGTACCGACCCCGACGGCACAGAACTCGTCTATACGCTCCATTTCCTGCCCAACTACGCATTCCACTGGGCTGCCGACGGTCGGACGGGCATCGGCAGCGAACCCAATCACTACGGCTGGGGTCCTCGCTACACAACCACATGGTATCCTGCCAACAGCGGCACCGAAAACCTCTATCTCGACCCCTACGAAGGTCCTTACACAGGATTTGTCGATGCCGACAACGACAACCATGCCTATCGCCACCGTCGTCTGCTCCTTCTCCGCTGGAATGCAGGCGCGACCGATACGCCGTTCACCTACACCCTCCGCGGACTCGCCCCCGACTCCACCTACCTTGTGCAGATGCGTCTGGCCTGGCTTGATGCCACGCGTGCACCCCAAGTCACCGCCACTTTTGCTGCGACAGACACGGGTGAAAGTCTTGGCGGCGCCGAAGTCACCTTGCCCATGGCCAAGAAGCAACTGACCACCCTTCGTTTCGTCGTCCGCACACCTGCCGACGCGACCACCGACACGCCCTACAGCCTCCAGTTGTTACAGAACCGTACCTCGTGCACACTTACGCTGGCCGACCTCATCGTCACGCCGACCGACGAGGAACCCATACCCACAGACATCAGCGAAGTACAAAGTACAAAGTACGACGCACAAAGTACAATTTATGACCTGCAAGGCCGCCGAATCGCTGACCAAGCATTACGTCCCGGCATCTATATCATCGACGGACGGAAGGTGCTGATACGTTCCTCAAAACCATAGTCCGACACCCCCTCAAATATCGAAAAAAACGCACCGCAGTGCATCTAAATTTGCACTGCGGTGCAAATTTTGTGAGTTTTCAGAGGGTGTTTTGGGGGATTGTTGGGGGTGCCAAAATAAAACTTGGACACAAAATCTTCATAAAATAATATCACAAAATCTCAATTATGTGAAAGATTTTGAGTCAATTTTGTGTCCAACTTTATGATTGCTTGTAGGGGCATAGCTCGTCTATGCCCTTTTTCGTGCGTGGGCTTAGACAAGCTAAGCCCCTACAGTCAATCAGGACCACTCAGAACCAATCAAAAACCAATCGGGGCGCCCCACGGGTCGTCCCTACAGGGCGCATATTCAACTACCACTTGTAGGGAC
>R23__coassemble_462_pt1 | contig 27258 bp, 40 predicted proteins | sample R23__metabat2_high_PE_006 | metagenome-assembled genome bin R23
TTTTTTTCGGTTTTTTGGCGCCCTGTCGGGACGACCGGGGGGGCGTCCCGATTGGTTTCCCCTTTCCAACATGGACGCCCCAGGGGTCGTCCCTACATTTCGTCTGTTGCGTTCATGATGATGTCGAACTGTTCGCAAAGGATGAGGGCTCTTCCTTACGCGCGTACATATATATAATATACTCTGGCAAACTGACGCCGCCGGGTTTTTGCCCTCAAAGGTTGTCCTCAGTTTCTGAATTGTCTTCAATAACGCCTTCTTATGTCTTGTTTTGTGCCTTCTTTTGCCTTTTATTATGTTAAATAATCTTAAAAATCGCGTGTTTTGGGGCAAAATGAGGGGTTTTGCCGAAAAAAAGAGGCTGAAAATGATGTTGTTTGGCAGAAAAGTCGTAACTTTGCACCGCTTTTTGGACTATAGCGTCCGTAGAGCACCCTAATTGCGGTGGGTGCGGACGGCGGACGCAGGAGACGAATGCGGCAGATGACCGATGTGCGCAAAGCACGATGGATAAAGGGCCGCAGTAAGGACGGGGCCAGTTCGGGATGCCCTACCTGAAGTTTTCGTCCAGAGTGTGACGACCTACCATTCGCAGGGCGATGGTTAAAGGTCTGCACTTTTTTGCGCGTCTATAATTAAATCAAATAATAACTAAATTCAAAAACAAAATGCCTACAATTCAGCAATTGGTAAGAAAAGGACGTAAGGTGCTTGTTGACAAGAGCAAGTCGCCCGCTCTGGATTCATGCCCACAGCGTCGCGGTGTTTGTGTTCGTGTTTACACCACCACTCCTAAAAAGCCTAATTCGGCTATGCGTAAGGTGGCACGTGTCCGCCTGACAAACAAAAAGGAAGTTAACTCCTACATTCCGGGAGAAGGTCACAACCTGCAGGAGCACTCGATCGTGCTCGTACGCGGTGGACGTGTGAAGGACCTTCCGGGTGTTCGCTACCACATCATTCGCGGTGCGCTCGATACGGCCGGTGTTGCCAGCCGCACACAGCGTCGCTCGAAGTACGGTGCCAAGCGTCCGAAAGCAGCCAAGAAGTAAAGAGAGGTACAAAGTACCAAGTACAAAGTACAATTAATTAACACAACATTTGGTTTGTTGGAAAGCAATTAGAATGGTTGAGTAAATGTCCTGGGAGGACGTTGAAGAACATCGAAAGATTCGCAACCACACAGACTGAAAAGTAAAAAACAAAACAATCAAATGAGAAAAGCAAAACCGAAGAAGCGTGTGATCCTGCCGGATCCCGTCTATGGCGATGTAAGAGTCACAAAGTTTGTGAACAACCTGATGTACGATGGAAAGAAGAGCATCGCATATTCTATCTTCTACAATGCACTGAGCATCGTGGAGAACAAGATGAAGAGCGAGGAAAAGTCGTCGCTCGAAATCTGGAAGAAAGCGCTCGAAAACGTCACTCCGACCGTGGAGGTAAAGAGCCGCCGCATTGGTGGTGCCACGTTCCAGGTACCTACTGAGATTCGCCCCGACCGTAAGGAGGCCATCTCGATGAAGAACATGATTCTCTTCGCACGTAAGCGTTCGGGCAAGAGCATGGCAGAGAAGCTGTCGGCCGAAATCATGGACGCCTACAACCAGCAGGGCGGTGCCTTCAAGCGTAAGGAAGACATGCACCGCATGGCCGAGGCTAACCGCGCCTTCGCACACTTCCGTTTCTAACAGTATTGTTTTAGGTAAAGATTCAATTAGGAAAAAAGAGAGAATTATGGCAAAACGTGATTTGCATTTGACGCGCAACATCGGTATCATGGCGCACATCGACGCTGGTAAGACCACTACATCCGAGCGCATCCTGTTCTACACAGGTAAGACGCACAAGATCGGTGAGGTTCACGACGGCGCTGCCACCATGGACTGGATGGCACAAGAACAGGAAAGAGGCATCACAATCACCTCTGCTGCAACGTCTTGCTTCTGGAAGTACAATGGTGATCAGTATCAGATCAACCTGATTGACACTCCGGGACACGTTGACTTCACAGCCGAGGTAGAGCGTTCGCTTCGCGTGCTCGACGGTGCAGTGGCTACCTACTGTGCAGTGGGTGGTGTGCAGCCCCAGTCGGAAACCGTGTGGCGTCAGGCAGACAAGTATAACGTTCCCCGTATCGGTTACGTGAACAAGATGGACCGCAGCGGTGCCGACTTCTACGAAGTAGTTCGTCAGATGAAGGAGGTGCTCGGTGCCAAGCCTGTTCCCGTAGTCATCCCTATCGGCTCTGAAGAGAAGTTCAAGGGTGTCGTTGACCTCATCAAGATGCAGGGCATCCTCTGGCACGACGAGACCATGGGCGCTGAATACTCTGTGGAACCCGTTCCCGCCGACCTCGTAGCTGAGGCCGAAGAGTGGCGCAACAAGATGCTCGAGACCGTTGCCGAATACGACGACGCTCTGATGGAGAAGTTCTTCGACGATCCTTCGACCATTACCGAGGAGGAAATCCTCCGCGCACTGCGTGCCGGTACGGTGAAGATGGAAATCACACCGATGTTCTGCGGCTCGTCGTTCAAGAACAAGGGCGTGCAGACGCTGCTTGACTACGTTTGCGCATTCCTTCCTTCGCCGCTCGACACTCCGAACGTGGTGGGTACCAACCCCAACACGAAGGAGGAGGAAGACCGCAAGCCGGACGAGGACGACAAGACGAGCGCACTGGCCTTCAAGATTGCCACCGACCCGTATGTAGGTCGTCTGACCTTCATCCGCGTCTATTCGGGTAAGGTTGAGGCTGGTTCGTACGTCTACAACACCCGCTCGGGTAAGAAAGAGCGCGTGAGCCGTCTGTTCCAGATGCACTCTAACCATCAGAACCCCGTCGACGAAATCTCGGCAGGTGACATCGGCGCCGTTGTCGGACTGAAGGACATCCACACGGGTGACACCCTCTGCGACGAAAGCGCACCCATCGTGCTCGAGTCGATGGACTTCCCCGATCCCGTTATCGGTATCGCCGTTGAGCCCAAGACTCAGAAGGACCTTGACAAACTGTCGAACGGCCTCGCCAAACTGGCTGAGGAAGACCCGACCTTCACGGTTCGCACAGACGAACAGAGCGGTCAGACCGTCATCAGCGGTATGGGCGAACTTCACCTCGACATCATCATCGACCGTCTGAAGCGCGAGTTCAAGGTGGAATGTAACCAGGGTAAGCCTCAGGTGAACTACAAAGAGGCCATCACCAAGACAGTCAACCTCCGCGAGGTTTACAAGAAGCAGTCGGGTGGCCGCGGTAAGTTTGCCGACATCATCGTCAACGTCGGACCGGTCGATGACGACTGGGACATCCAGAAGAATGGCGGTCTGCAGTTCGTTGACCTTGTGAAGGGCGGTAACATTCCGAAGGAGTTCATTCCTGCTGTGCAGAAGGGCTTCCAGAACGCCATGAAGAATGGCGTTCTCGGTGGCTACCCGATGGACAGCCTGAAGGTTGAACTCGTGGACGGTTCGTTCCACCCCGTTGACTCCGACCAGTTGTCGTTTGAAATCGCTGCCCTCCAGGCCTACAAGAATGCCTGCGCACAGGCCAAGCCCGTGCTGATGGAGCCCATCATGAAACTGGAAGTTGTTACTCCCGAAGAGAACATGGGTGACGTCATTGGTGACTTGAACAAGCGCCGTGGTCAGGTGGAAGGTATGGACACAGCCCGTTCGGGCGCCCGCATCATCAAGGCGATGGTTCCGCTGTCCGAAATGTTCGGCTACGTTACAGCACTGCGCACCATCACCTCGGGACGTGCCACCAACTCGATGCAGTATGATCACCACGAGGCCGTCAGCAGTTCGATTGCCAAGGCAGTCCTGCAGGAACAGGGCGGACGTGTTGACCTTGCTTAAGAAATAACAAACGGGAACAGGGTGCAGGTTAGCGAATGACTCTTAACTTGCATACCCTTTCCTCCATTTAATAACCAAAAAACAAAACAAAAAATGAGTCAGAAAATTCGTATCAAGCTGAAATCGTACGACCACAACCTCGTGGACAAGTCAGCAGAAAAGATTGTGAAGACGGTGAAAGCCACCGATGCCATTGTCAGCGGACCAATTCCTCTCCCCACACACAAGCGCATCTATACGGTGAACCGCAGTACATTCGTGAACAAGAAGAGCCGTGAGCAGTTTGAGCTGAGCACCTACAAGCGTCTGATTGACATCTACAGTGCAACGCCCAAGACCATCGACTCGCTGATGAAGCTGGAACTCCCGAGCGGTGTTGAAGTAGAGATTAAAGTGTAGTACAAGTTTATTTAGATTAGAGAATTATTAAAATTAGTTTGAAATGCCAGGATTATTAGGAAAGAAAATCGGAATGACATCCGTTTTCAGTGCTGATGGAAAGAATCTTCCATGCACTGTTATCGAAGTAGGTCCTTGTGTTGTAACCCAGGTAAAGACCGTGGAGAAAGACGGCTACGCTGCTGTTCAGGTTGGTTTCCAGGAAGCCAAGGAGAAGAACACGTCGAAGCCGATGAAGGGTCACTTTGCCAAGGCAGGTACAACTCCAAAGAGACACTTGGCCGAGTTCACATTTGACGAAGAGCATGCCCTTGGCGACGTTCTGACAGTGGAGTTCTTCAACGACGCTCCCTACGTTGACGTTGTAGGTACCTCGAAAGGTAAGGGTTTTGCAGGTGTAGTAAAACGCCACGGTTTCGGTGGTGTAGGTCAGCGCACACACGGTCAGGACGACCGCGCCCGCAAGCCGGGATCAATCGGTGCCTGTGCCACGCCTTCACGCGTGTTCAAGAACCTCCGCATGGGCGGTCAGATGGGTAACGAGCGCGTGACAACACACAACCTGCAGGTGATTAAGATTATCCCCGAGCACAACCTCCTTCTGCTGAAGGGCTCTGTGCCAGGATGTAAAGGTTCAATCGTAACAATTAAGAAGTAATGGAAGTTTCAGTTTATAACATTAAAGGTGAAGATACTGGAAAGAAGGTTGAATTGAACGACGCTATCTTCGGAATTGAACCTAACGACCACGTCATCTACCTTGCAGTGAAGCAGTATCTCGCTGCACAGCGCCAAGGCACCCACAAATCAAAGGAAAGAAGTGAAATTGCAGGCTCTACCCGCAAGCTGATTCGTCAGAAGGGTAGTGGCGGTGCACGTCGCGGTGACATCAAGTCGCCCGTGCTCCGTGGTGGTGGCCGTGTGTTCGGCCCGAAGCCCCGTGACTACTGGTTCAAACTGAACAAGAAAGTCAAGGTGCTTGCCCGCAAGAGCGCCCTCTCATACAAGAAACAGCAAGATGCAATTGTTGTCCTCGAAGACTTTAATTTTGAGGCTCCAAAGACAAAATCCTTTGTTGAATTGCAAAAAAATCTTAAAATTGAGGGTAAAAAGCTGCTTCTCCTTTTGCCAGAAGTAAATAAAAACGTATATTTGTCGGCTCGTAACATTCAAAGAGTTGAAGTGATGACAGCATCGGCGCTCAACACCTACAAGGTGATGAACGCAAATGTGCTTGTCGTCACTGAAAATGCGCTCAAACTTGTCGACGAAACTTTAACCAAGTAGAAGGAGGACATAAAGTATGGCATATATCATCAAGCCGCTGGTCACAGAAAAGATGACCGCTGTATCCGAGAAGCACGGCAATGTGTTCGGCTTCATCGTACGTCCTGACGCCAACAAGGTCGAAATCAAGAAAGAAATAGAGGCTAAGTATAACGTGAACGTAGTTTCCGTCAACACCATGCGCTACAACGGCAAGGCTAAGAGCCGCTACACACGCGCCGGTATGATCAAGGGCCGCACCGATGCCTTCAAGAAGGCCATCGTCACGCTCAAGGAAGGTGAAACTATTGATTTCTATAGTAACATTTAATAATAAAAATGGGAATTCGTAAATTCAGACCAATCACACCTGGTCAAAGACACAAGGCTATTGGTACGTTCGATGATGTTACTACATCCGTACCAGAGAAATCTCTCGTCTATGGTAAGCGTAGTACGGGTGGCCGCAACAACGAAGGCCGCATGACAGTGCGCTACCGTGGCGGTGGCCACAAGCGCAAACTGCGTATCATCGACTTCAAGAGAGAAAAAGATGGAATTCCAGCAGTGGTGAAGACAATCGAGTACGATCCGAACCGTTCGGCTCGCATTGCTCTTGTATTCTATGCTGATGGTGAAAAACGTTACATCGTTGCTCCTAACGGACTGCAGGTAGGCACAACTATCATGTCGGGCGCAAATGCTGCACCAGACCTTGGTAACACGCTGCCCCTTCAGAACATCCCCGTCGGTACGGTGATTCACAACATTGAACTCCGTCCCGGTCAGGGTGCGAAGATGGTTCGCTCTGCAGGTAATTTTGCTCAGTTGACTTCGCGCGAAGGCGATTACTGCGTAATCAAACTGCCTTCAGGTGAAATTCGTAAGGTGCTCTCTGCTTGCCGCGCTACCATCGGTAGTGTCAGCAACTCAGACCATGCACTGGAATCTTCGGGTAAGGCCGGTCGCAGCCGCTGGCTCGGACGCCGTCCTCACAACCGTGGTGTTGTCATGAACCCGCACGATCACCCAATGGGTGGTGGTGAAGGCCGCCAGACTGGTGGACACCCGCGTTCACGTAACGGCCTCTACGCTAAGGGCCTCAAGACACGTGCTCCGAAGAAACTTTCGAACAAGTATATTATTGAAAGACGTAAAAAGTAACCAAGTTAACTAAGTAAATTATGAGTCGTTCATTAAAAAAAGGTCCGTATATCAATGTCAAGCTTGAAAAGAAAGTGCTTGCCATGAACGAGAGCGGTAAGAAGACCGTTGTTAAGACTTGGGCACGCGCTTCGATGATATCTCCGGACTTCGTTGGACACACTATTGCAGTTCATAACGGAAACAAATTCATTCCTGTTTACGTGACAGAGAACATGGTAGGACACAAGCTGGGTGAGTTCGCTCTCACACGCACCTTCCGCGGTCACTCTGGCAACCGTAAGAAATAAGCAGGATCTCATTCACCAGAAATAAAGAAATCAAATAATGGGAAAAAGAAAGAGAAATATGGCCGCTGCCATTAAAGAGGCCAAGAAGACTACCTACTTCGCAAGTCTCCGCGATGTCCCCTCTTCGCCACGAAAGATGCGCTACGTGGTTGACCTCGTGCGCGGAATGGAAGTGAACAAGGCCCTGGCCACACTCCGTTTCAGTACGAAGACCGCATCCAAGGACGTTGAGAAGGTTCTTCGCTCGGCAATCGCCAACTGGGAGCAGAAGAACGAGCGTAAGGCAGAGAATGGTGAACTCTATATCTCGAAGATCTTCGTGGACGAAGGTGCTACACTCAAGCGTATGCGCCCGGCACCACAGGGACGTGGATACAGAATTCGCAAGCGTTCGAATCATGTTACAATTTTTGTGGACGCTAAATCAAATGAGGAGAAGTAATTATGGGACAGAAATGTAATCCAATTAGCAACCGCCTCGGTATCGTACGAGGATGGGATTCCAACTGGTTCGGCGGCAACGATTTCGGCGAAAACATCCTTGAGGACAGCAAGCTCCGCAAGTATCTGAACGCCCGTCTGGCCAAAGCCAGTGTATCAAAAATTGTTATTGAGCGCACGCTGAAGCTTGTCACCATCACTGTCTGCACAGCCCGTCCCGGCATCATCATCGGTAAGGGTGGTCAGGAAGTGGACAAACTGAAAGAAGAACTGAAGAAGATTACCGACAAGGACGTTCAGATCAACATCTACGAAATCAAGCGCCCCGAACTCGACGCAGTGATCGTTGCCAACAACATCGCCCGTCAGGTCGAAGGTAAGATTGCCTACCGCCGCGCCATCAAGACCGCTATCGCCAACACGATGCGCTCGGGTGCTGAAGGCATCAAGGTACAGATTTCAGGTCGTCTGAACGGTGCTGAAATTGCACGTTCCGAAATGTTCAAGGAAGGACGTACTCCGCTCCACACTTTCCGTGCCGACATCGACTACAGTCTGGCCGAGGCACTGACAAAGGTCGGTTTGCTGGGTATCAAGGTCTGGATTTGCCGCGGTGAAATCTTCGGAAAGAAAGATCTGACTCCGAACTTCAGCCAGTCGAAAGACGCAGGCCGTGGCAACGGAGGTGGTAAGAGATTCAGAAACAGAAAAAACAACCGTTAATCAGACTTTGAATTATGCTACAGCCAAAAAGACAGAAATATAGAAGACCACAAAAAGGCCGTGGTCGCTGGAAGGGTGTTTCGCACCGCGGTACCGAACTGGCTTTCGGTAGCTTCGGCATCAAGGCCCTTCAGGAAAGATGGATTTCCGCCCGCCAGATTGAGGCTGCCCGTGTGGCCATCACACGTTACATGCAGCGTCAGGGACAGGTTTGGATTCGTATCTTCCCGGACAAACCAATCACAAAGAAGCCTGCTGACGTCCGAATGGGTAAAGGTAAGGGTGACCCGTACCAGTATGTGTTCCCTGCAAAACCCGGACGTATCCTCTTTGAGGTAGAGGGTGTTCCGTTCGAAGTGGCCAAAGAGGCTCTCCGCCTGGGCGCTCAGAAACTCCCGACTACTACTAAGTTCATTGTTAGACGTGACTACGACAAAAACGCTTGATCATTATGAAAATTGCAGAAATTAGAGAACTGGCCACTGCAGAACTTGCAGAGCGCATAGAGACAGAGGTTGCCAACTACAACAACATGAAGTTCAACCATCACATTTCTCCACTTGAAGACCTTTCACAGATCAAGAAACTGCGTCGCGAAATTGCCCGTATGAAGTGTGAACTTCGTCAGAGAGAACTTAACAAATAAAAACTAAGTTACATGGAAGTCAGAAATCTTAGAAAACAAAGAACGGGTGTCGTAACCAGCAACAAGATGGACAAGACGATCGTCGTCGCAGCTAAGTTCAAGGAGAAGCACCCCATTTACGGTAAGTTCGTCAGCAAGACGAAGAAGTACCATGCTCATGACGAAAAGAACGAGTGCAATATTGGTGACACAGTCCTGATTATGGAAACTCGCCCGTTGAGCAAAACCAAGAGATGGAGATTAGTACAAATTGTTGAAAGAGCAAAGTAAGTTATGATACAGACAGAATCAAGATTGACAGTCGCCGACAACAGCGGTGCCCGCGAAGTGCTCTGCATCCGAGTTCTCGGAGGTACAAAGCGTCGTTATGCCTCTGTTGGTGACGTGATTGTCGTGACAGTAAAGAATGCGATTCCGACTTCAGAAGTCAAGAAGGGAACAGTATCAAAGGCTTTGATTGTTCGCACAAAAAAGGAAATCCGTCGTCCCGATGGTTCCTATATCCGCTTTGATGACAATGCATGTGTTCTGCTGAACAATGCAGGTGAGATGAGAGGCAGCCGTATTTTCGGTCCTGTAGCTCGTGAACTGCGTGCAACAAACATGAAAGTCGTTTCTTTGGCAACTGAGGTACTTTAATTTTAACGACACACATCAATGAGTAAATTACATATCAAGAAAGGTGACACGGTCGTTGTGAACGCCGGTAACTCAAAGGGCCAGAAGGGCAAAGTTCTTCGCGTCCTGGTGAAGGAGCAGCGTGCCGTTGTCGAAGGCATTAATATGGTGTCGAAGAGCACCAAGCCTAATGCTCAGCATCCTCAGGGAGGTATTATCAAGCAGGAGGCCCCGATCCACATTTCAAACCTCAACGTCGTTGACCCCAAGACGGGCGAAGCAACACGTATCGGTCGTAAGATTGGCGCCAATGGCAAGTTAGTTCGTTACGCTAAAAAATCAGGAGAAGAAATCTAATGGCAAATACAGCAAATCTCAAGAATGTATATGTCGAGCAGATTGCTCCGGCATTGATGAAGCAGTTCAACTACACTTCTCCTATGCAGATTCCTGTGTTGAAGAAGATTGTTGTCAACCAAGGTCTTGGTGACGCAACTGCTGACAAGAAGATGATCGAAGTGGCAGTGGCCGAAATGGCACTGATTACAGGCCAGAAACCGGTTGTAACCCTTTCGAAGAAGGATATTTCGAACTTCCACCTTCGTAAGAAAATGCCTATCGGCGTGATGGTCACACTCCGTCGTCAGAAGATGTATGAATTCCTGGAGCGCCTTGTCCGCGTATCGCTCCCCCGTATCCGCGACTTCAAGGGTATCGAGGCAAAGCTTGACGGACGTGGTAACTACACGCTCGGTATTCAGGAACAGATCATCTTCCCGGAAATCAATATCGACCAGGTAGACAAGATTACAGGTATGAACATTACGTTCGTAACCTCTGCAAAGACCGATGAAGAAGGCTATGCACTTCTCAAGGCTTTTGGATTACCATTTAAGAACGCTAACAAATAATCAGAGATTATGGCAAAAGAATCAATGAAAGCTCGTGAGGTAAAGCGTGCGAAACTCGTGTCTAAGTATGCTGCAAAGCGTGCCGCCCTCAAGAAGATCGTTGCTACTGGTGAACCCGAAGAAGCATACGAAGCAGCCCGCAAACTCCAGAGCATTCCAGCAAATGCAAATCCTATCCGTCTGCACAACCGCTGCAAGATCACAGGCCGCCCACGTGGATACATCCGCCAGTTCGGCATCTCTCGTATCCAGTTCCGCGAAATGGCATCTGCAGGCCTTATCCCAGGCGTGAAGAAAGCTAGTTGGTAATCCCCAAACAGAAATTTATCCCTTTTTATTAATTCTTTAAATATTGTCGGGGCGTCCCGATTAATTTAAACTATGACAGATCCTATAGCAGATTATCTGACGAGACTGAGAAACGCGATCATGGCAAAGCACAAGGTCGTTGAAGTACCAGCTTCGAATTTGAAGAAGGAAATCACAAAGATTCTCTTCGACAAAGGCTATGTACTGAACTACAAGTTCGAGGACGATGGACCTCAGGGTACCATCAAGATTGCCCTCAAGTACGATGCCGAAACAAAGACAAGCGCCATTCAGTGCTTGAAGCGTGTGTCACGACCTGGACTTCGTAAGTACACAGGTTACAAAGACATGCCACGTGTGATTAACGGACTGGGTATTGCAATTATATCCACATCCAAAGGTGTAATGACAGACAAAGAGGCTGCCGAACTCAAGATTGGCGGCGAAGTTCTTTGCTACGTATATTAATTATCAGGAGGAAATATAATGTCTAGAATTGGTAAATTGCCTATTAGTATTCCTGCAGGAGTGACAATCACTCATAAGGATGACATTGTAACTGTGAAAGGTCCGAAGGGCGAACTTTCGCAGTACGTTAACCCCGCTATCAAGGTTACGATTGAGGACGGTAAAGTGACAATGGAGGAAAATGCAGAACTGATGGTTGACAACCCCAAGCAGCGTCATGCATTCCACGGTCTGTACCGTGCACTTGTGAACAACATGGTTGTTGGCGTTTCTGAAGGTTACAAGAAGACGCTTCAACTGGTCGGCGTAGGTTACCGTGTATCCAACACCGGCAACGTGCTCGAGTTTGCTTTGGGCTATTCTCACGCCATTGTTTTCGAAGTTCCGAAAGAAGTAAAAGTCGAAACAAAGTCTGAGAGAAACCAGGATCCTCTCATCATGCTCGAATCTTGCGACAAGCAGTTGTTAGGTTTGGTATGTGCGAAGATTCGCTCATTCCGTAAGCCAGAACCTTACAAGGGTAAGGGTATCCGCTTCCAGGGCGAAGAGATCAGAAGAAAGTCTGGTAAGTCAGCAAGTGCTAAATAATTAAACATTGTACGAGTATGATAACAAAGACAGAAAGACGTATCAAGATTAAATATAGAGTACGCAATAAGATTTCTGGTACTGCTGAGCGCCCACGTATGTCTGTGTTCAGAAGTAACAAGCAGATTTACGTCCAGGTCATCGACGACGAAGCTCACAAGACTCTTGTGGCTGCCTCTTCACTTGGACTTGAGAAATGCAATAAGAGTGAGCAGGCTGCTAAGGTCGGCGACCTCATTGCGAAGAAGGCTTTGGAAGCCGGTATTACGACTGTCGTTTTCGACCGTAACGGCTATCTTTACCATGGTAGAATCAAGGCTGTGGCAGACGCTGCCCGTAATGCCGGACTTAAATTTTAATGGATTATGGTTAATAGAGTTAAAATAGGAAGCGACGTTGAACTGAAAGATCGTCTTGTTGCTATTAATCGTGTCACCAAGGTTACCAAGGGCGGTCGCACCTTCACCTTCGCAGCCATCGTTGTGGTTGGTGATGGAAAGGGTGTCATCGGCTATGGTCTTGGTAAGGCAGGCGAAGTTACGGCAGCCATCGCCAAGGGTGTTGAGGCTGCTAAGAAGAATCTTGTGAAAGTCCCCGTACTGAAGGGAACGGTTCCCCACGAAGTATACGCCAAGTTTGGCGGTGCACGTGTTCTGGTGATGCCGGCCTCTGCAGGTACTGGAGTAGTAGCAGGTGGTGCCATGCGTGCCGTGTTCGAGAGCGTAGGTATTACAGATGTACTTGCCAAGTCTAAGGGTTCTTCCAACCCTCACAACCTTGTCAAGGCTACCATCGAGGCTCTTGCCAGCATGCGCGACCCCAAGACCATCGCTGCTGACCGTGGCGTAAGTTTGACCAAAGTATTTAACGGATAAGAAGGTTATATCAACATGGCAACAATTAAAATCAAACAGGTAAAGAGCCGCAACAACCGTCCTATCGACCAGAAGCGGACACTTGACTCACTTGGATTGCACAGAATCAACAGTGTCGTTGAGCATGAAGATACACCCTCTCTCCGCGGCATGATTCGCAAAGTTCAGCACCTGGTAGAGGTGATTGACTAAGTGACACAGAAGTAAGTAACTAACGCATTAAATTGGTAACAAATGGAATTACATAATTTAAAACCAGCAGAAGGCTCCACCCACAACAGCAAGCGCGTTGGTCGTGGTTACGGTTCAGGTAAGGGCCGCACGTCGACACGTGGTCACAAGGGTGCCAAGGCAAGATCTGGTTACAAGAAAAAGATTGGTTTCGAAGGTGGTCAGATGCCACTGCAGCGTCGAGTTCCTAAGTTCGGTTTCCAGAATATCAATCGCGTCGAGTATAAGGCCATCAACCTGGATGTCATCCAGAAGTTGGTAGATGCCAAGAAACTCGAGAAGGTTGGTATCGAAGAACTGATTGAGGCTGGCTTCATCAACAAGCATCAGCTCGTCAAGATTCTTGGAAACGGTGAACTGACCGCAAAGGTGGACGTCGAGGCTCATGCCTTCTCGCAGAAAGCCGAGTCAATGATTACTGAGAAAGGCGGAAACGCCGTAAAACTCTAAAATAATGGGAAAAACAATCGATAAACTGAAGAATATCAAGATTGTTAAGACACTGTCGAACATCGGGAAGATTGAGGACTTGCGTACGCGACTTCTCATCACCCTGATGTTTGTGGCAGTCTATCGTTTTGGTTCGTACATCGTTCTGCCAGGCGTTGACACAAACGCACTGCAGGGCCTTCACAACCAGACCGAAGGCGGCCTGATGTCACTCCTTGATATGTTCTCGGGTGGTGCATTCTCTAAGGCATCAATCTTTGCATTGGGTATCATGCCGTACATCTCTGCCTCCATCGTGATGCAGTTGCTGGGTTTGGCTGTTCCCTATTTCCAGAAGATGCAGCGCGAAGGAGAAAGTGGCCGCCGCAAGATGAATCAGTACACGCGTTATCTGACCGTGGCCATTCTTCTTGTGCAGGCTCCTTCCTACCTCTTCAACCTGAAAGCCACCACAGGAGGCATGGCCATCTACTCAAGTCTTGATTGGACTGCGTTCATCATCACAGCCACAATCATTCTTGCTGCAGGTAGCATGTTCATCCTCTGGCTCGGAGAACGCATTACCGACAAAGGTATTGGCAACGGTGTATCGCTCATCATCATGGTCGGTATCATTGCCCGTCTGCCTCAGGCCTTTGTTCAGGAATTCACGACACGCTTCACGGCTCCCGGTCAGGGCGGTCTGATTGTGTTCCTCGTCGAGATCGTTGCTATGCTGGCCGTTATCGCCGCAGCCATCCTTCTCGTTCAGGGCACACGTCGCGTCCCCGTCCAGTATGCTAAGCGCGTTGTCGGAAACCGCCAGTATGGTGGTGCTCGCCAGTATATTCCTCTGAAGCCCTATGCTGCAAACGTAATGCCTATCATCTTTGCCCAGGCAATCATGTTCATCCCCATTACCGTAGCAGGATACATTTCAGGTGGAAATCTGAGTCCGTTCATGTTGCAGTTAATCGACAACACAAGTTGGGTGTACAACCTGATTTTTGCTGCACTGATCATCCTCTTCACCTATCTTTATACAGCCATCACGATCAACCCGACGCAGATGGCCGAGGATATGAAGAAGAACAACGGATTCATCCCAGGCGTGAAGCCCGGTAAGAGCACCGCTGAGTATCTTGACAAGATCATGTCGCGCATCACATTGCCAGGCTCGCTGTTCCTTGCTCTGATCGCCATCCTTCCCGCTTTTGCTGGCATCTTTGGCGTACAGCGTGAGTTCGCACAGTTCTTCGGAGGCACATCGCTTCTGATTTTGGTCGGCGTGGTGCTCGATACCCTTCAGCAGATAGAGAGCCATCTTCTTATGCGTCACTATGACGGACTGCTCGACACGGGCCGTGTCCGTGGAGCACATCCAGGCCGCGCATATTGATCTGTAGAAGATGATTTATCTGAAGACCGACGAGGAAGTAGAACTCCTGCGTGCAGCCAACCTGCTCATCGACAAGGTGCTGGCAGAACTGGCAAAGATGATTCAGCCAGGCGTTACGACACGCCAACTGGACAAAGTTGCAGAAGAGTTCATCCGTGATCATGGGGCAGAGCCCGTGTTCAAGAACTTCCCCAACCCTTACGGGCCGCCGTTCCCCGCAAGCATTTGCACCTCTGTTAACGAACAAGTCGTGCATGGCATACCGAACGACGAACCGCTTCACGAGGGTGACATCGTCTCCATCGATTGTGGTACACGACTCAACGGATTCTGTGGCGACTCCTGCTACACCTTTCCAGTCGGAGAAGTTTCGGCAGAGACCCACAGGCTGTTGGTCACCACAAAGGAGGCGCTGTACAAGGGAATCGAACAAGCCGTTGTCGGCCACCGCGTAGGCGACATCTCTTACGCCGTGCAGCAGCACTGCGAGGCACAAGGTTACGGAGTCGTTCGTGAGTTTGTCGGACACGGTGTCGGACGTGAGATGCACGAAGCCCCCCAAGTCCCCAACTACGGAGTACGTGGCAAGGGCAACCTTCTCAAGAACGGCATGTGCATAGCTATCGAGCCCATGATTACCATGGGAACGAAGGAAATCTACATGCAGGAAGACAAATGGGGCATCATCACCCGTGACCGCAAGAACGCAGCCCACTATGAGCATTCGCTCTGCGTCCGGAAGGGCAAGGCCGACGTTCTCTCGTCGTTTGAAGAAATCAAAAAAGTATTAGGAGACAAATTTATCTGAAGCATATATGGCAAAACAGTCAGCAATCGAACAGGACGGAACCATCGTCGAGGCCCTCTCGAACGCCATGTTCCGTGTCGAATTGGAGAATGGTCATGAGATCATCGCCCATATCTCTGGAAAGATGCGCATGCACTACATCAAGATTCTTCCCGGCGATAAGATTCGTGTAGAGATGTCTCCCTACGACTTGTCGAAGGGCCGCATCGTGTTCCGATACAAGTAGTAGAACCATACTGGTCAAATCAATAAATCACAAAGATATGAAAACAAGAGCATCATTAAAGAAACGTACACCAGATTGCGTGGTCGTTCGTCGTAAAGGACGTCTTTTTGTAATTAACAAGAAAAACCCTAAGTTCAAGACACGTCAGGGATAATTCTTTTGTTAGAAAAAATTAATTAAAAGATATGGCAATAAGAATTGTTGGTGTTGACCTCCCACAGAACAAGAGAGGTGAAATTGCGTTAACCTACATTTTTGGTATTGGACGCAGCAGCGCCGGTAAGATTTTGGCAAAGGCCGGTGTTGACAAAGACATTAAAGTAAAGGACTGGACCGACGAACAGGCTGGTAAGATTCGTGAAGTCATTGGTGAAGACTACAAGGTCGAGGGTGACCTCCGCACCGAAGTACAGCTCAACATCAAGCGCCTCATGGACATCGGCTGCTATCGCGGCATCCGTCATCGTCTCGGACTTCCCGTACGTGGTCAGAGCACAAAGAACAACGCTCGTACGCGCAAGGGTAAGAAAAAGACAGTTGCAAACAAGAAAAAAGCTACTAAATAATAATCGACTATGGCAAAGAAAGCAACTTCTGCAAAGAAGAGAAATGTCAAGGTTAGCGCACAGGGACAACTTCATGTCCACTCGTCGTTTAACAATATCATTGTTACTTTGGCAAACAGCGAAGGTCAGGCCATTTCTTGGTCGTCCGCTGGTAAGATGGGATTCCGTGGTTCGAAGAAGAACACTCCGTACGCTGCACAGCAGGCTGCTGCCGACTGCGCAAAGGTAGCCTTCGACCTGGGACTGCGTAAGGTAGTCGCCTACGTCAAGGGTCCGGGCAACGGCCGTGAAGCCGCCATCCGTGGCGTCCATGGAGCAGGAATCGAAGTAACCGAAATCATTGACGTTACGCCACTGCCGTTCAATGGCTGTCGTCCTCCCAAGAGAAGAAGAGTTTAATTATTATTTCCCTGCCGTCCCCTCATACATTATTTTAGGACTGCATCTTTTCCTTTCTGCAGTCGCGGCTGCAATGTCAGGAGACGGCAAAACAAAAACAAAAGATTATGGCAAGATATACTGGTCCTAAGTCGAGAATCTCCCGTCGTTTCGGCGAGGCAATCTTCGGCCCGGACAAAGTGCTTTCAAAGCGTAATTATCCTGCTGGCCAGCACGGCAACAACCGTCGCCGCAAGACCTCTGAATATGGTCTCATGCTTGCCGAAAAGCAGAAGGCAAAGTACACATACGGTGTACTTGAGCGTCAGTTCCGCAACCTCTTCGAGAAGGCTGCCTCCAAGGACGGTGTAACGGGTGAAGTTCTGCTTCAGATGCTCGAAGCCCGTCTGGACAACGTAGTCTATCGTCTCGGAATCGCTCCCACACGTGCTGCTGCACGTCAGTTGGTCAGCCACAAGCACATCACCGTCGACGGACAGGTAGTCAACATTCCTTCCTACTCCGTTAAGCCCGGCCAGATCGTTGCTGTTCGTGAAAAGGCCAAGTCACTCGAGGTAATTGCCGCAGCCCTTGCTGGTTTCAACCACGCCAAGTATCCCTGGATCGAATGGGACGAGAGCGTGAAGGGCGGTAAACTTCTGCACCTGCCCGAGCGTGCAGACATTCCCGAGAATATCAAAGAGCAGATGATTGTCGAGTTGTACTCTAAATAAAAATTAACAATGGCGGTATTAGCATTTCAAAAACCAGAGAAAGTAATAATGTTGGAAGCCGACGACAAGTTCGGTAAGTTTGAGTTCCGTCCTCTGGAACCAGGCTTCGGAATCACTGTCGGAAACGCGCTGCGCCGCATTCTTCTTTCTTCGCTGGAAGGTTATGCAATCAACACGATTCGCATAGCCGGCGTGGAGCATGAGTTCTCCACCATCCCCGGAGTCAAGGAGGATGTCACCAACATTATCTTGAATCTGAAACAAGTCAGGTTCAAGCAAATCGTCGATGATACAGAGACCGAGAAAGTCTCCATCGTTATCGAGAACGCAACGGAGTTCAAAGCAGGAGATATCAACAAGTATCTCAGTGGGTTTGGAGTGTTAAATCCAGATTTGGTAATTTGCCATTTAGACCCCAAAGCAACTATGGAGATTGAGTTGACCATCAACAAGGGCCGCGGCTACGTACCCGCCGATGAGAATCGCGAGTATTGCCACGAAATCAACCAGTTGGCCATCGACTCTATTTACACTCCGATTCGCAACGTCAAGTTCGCAGTAGAGAACTATCGTGTGCAGCAGAAGACCGACTACGAGAAACTCGTGCTCGAAATCACCACCGATGGTTCCATCCACCCGAAGGACGCACTCAAGGAAGCCGCGAAGATTCTCATCTACCACTTCATGCTCTTCTCCGACGAGAAGATCACCCTGGAGAACAACGACTTCGACGGCAACGAAGAGTTCGACGAGGAAGTGCTGCGTATGCGTCAGTTGCTTAAGACGAAACTCGTTGACATGGATCTCTCTGTCCGCGCCCTCAACTGTCTGAAGGCTGCCGACGTCGAGACCCTCGGCGATTTGGTACAATTCAACAAGACCGACCTGCTCAAGTTCCGCAACTTTGGTAAGAAGTCACTCACAGAGCTTGACGACCTGCTTGAGAGCCTGAACCTGTCGTTCGGAACGGATATTTCCAAGTATAAATTAGACAAAGATTAATAGACGATGAGACACAATAAGAAATTCAATCATCTGGGTCGCAAGGCAGCGCACCGTCATGCAATGCTCGCCAACATGGCCATTTCGCTCATCATGCACAAGCGAATCACAACGACCCTTCAGAAGGCAAAGGCACTGCGTAAGTACGTTGAGCCCCTGATCACCAAGGCAAAGGAAGACACCACGCCCTCGCGCCGTGTTGTGTTCAGTTACCTGCAGAACAAGTACGCCATCACCGAACTCTTCGGCGAAGTGTCGAAGAAGGTGGGCGACCGTCCCGGTGGCTATACGCGCATCATCAAACTCGGCAATCGTCTCAATGACAATGCTGAAATGGCATTCATCGAACTCGTTGACTTCGACGAGAATATGGCTAAGACCGAGACCAAGAAGCGCACACGCCGCAGCCGCAAGTCTGCTGCTCCCAAGGCAGAGGCTCCCGCTGCTGCTCCCGTGGCAGAAGAACCCGTAGCCGAAGAGGCACCCGCAGCTGAGGCTCCTGCAGCCGAGGAAGCACCTGCCGAAGAGGCAAAGGCTGAGTAACATTTTACTTTTTACAGCAATAATGTGAAGAAGCGCTGTCACGTTGACGTGGCAGCGCTTCTTTTTAGTATGAAATAGTCCCAGATAGTGGAATACTAAATAACCTAAAACTCCGTTATTTGTGTGACAATAGACAAACATGTGTGATATGAAGAAATGTATATGGGTGGTTGGGATGCTGGTGGTGCTGAGCTGGATTGTTTCCTGCGGACGGAACACGGCAGTCCGGCAGCAGTTGGAGTGTCTGGACTCTCTGTCGGATGTGAGACCTGACAGTGCGCTGACACAACTTGAGTCCATGCGGCAGGAGATGTCGGAACAGTCTGAGCATGTCCGTATGTACTACGAACTGCTTTGTGTCAAGGCAGCCGATAAGGCCTTTATTGTGCATACCGACGATTCCCTCATCCTGCAAATCGTCCAATACTACGACAGACACCAGGACGACCGCCTGACCCCGCTCGCCTGGTATTATGCAGGACGGGTTCATGCCGACATGGGCGATGCTCCGCAGGCATGGGACGATTTTCAGAAGGCATTGGACGCATGTGAAGGCAAGAAGCCAGAAGATGTGCAGCATACGCGATGCGTGGCGTATGCGCAGATGGGCGAACTTTATACCATGCAACTGATGTCTGACAAGGCTCTGCAGTATCATCGTTTGGCATACGAGGCTAATGCCCAGTTAGGCGACACTGTGGGCATGATTTATAATCTAAGGGACTTCGCCCAGGACTTTTATTATCAGTTGCAGATTGACAGTGCCTTGTATTATTATGATAAAGTCAAGCACCTTGCGTATCAATATGGTGACACTCTGATGATTTCTCTGGTAAAAGCCCGGGAAGCAGAAATATATGCATACTTGAATGATTCGGAGAAGGCGATAGAGTTATTGGTTTCCGCAATGCCGCATATTCCAGATAGACGTAGAGGAGGTGGCTATTCCACACTGTCCGAGGCTTACCACAAGGCGGGTCAGTTGGATTCAGCCGTGTATTACTATGGAAAAGCGATGGAAGAGGGGAATATCTATGCTAAAGTTGCTGCCGCCAAAGGAATGGCAGAGATAGCCCTCTCGCTCAAGAATGCAAAGGAGGCCAATGCTTGGCTGAATCGTTTTCTCGTGCTTTCCGATTCGCTTACAGAGTATATGCAGGCAGAATCTGTCGAGAGGCTAAACCATGTGTACGACTACCATATCCGTGAACGAGAAAATAGCAAGTTGCAGCACGAGAGTGATACCCTGCGAGTCCAGCTCATACTGTTCATCGCATTGTTCTTCTGCGTTATTGCATTAACATACGCGATGTACCGAAATCATCACGCCCGCAGACAACGTCAACAGATGCAATATGTGCAACTGAAACGTTTGAAGGAATATCAACTTGAGCGAAAGCAAAGAATCGTTGAAGAAAAGCAAAGAGAAATAAAAGCTTTGGAGAGCCAGCTTTCAGAGACGACGAAGACGAGAAGTGAATATCTCGAGCAACTGCATCAGAAGAATGATGAACTATCCGAATTGCACCTGCAATTGGCACATTTGCAAAGCCATGACACCCTAATAAAGGAACGGGTGAAGAATACAGATGTTGTACGTATGATACAAAACAAGGGCCGCAAAGGAAAAACGCTGACGATGAATGAATGGGAAATGGTAGAACAGGTCTTGCATCAAGTCAGCCCGGACTTTATTCCGTCCCTTATGGCTTTATATCCGTTAAATGATGTAGAGAAACAGGTCTGTATGCTGCTGAAGTTGGAAATACCTCTATCCTGTATCGCGGCTATGGTTTGTCGGGACAAGTCTGCTGTGTCGAAAATACGTCAACGACTATACAAAAAGGCCTTCGGAACGGATGCACCGCCCTCTGCGTGGGATGAGGTAATTGCCTCGTTGTGAGAGTGTTCCCGTTTTTAGGTGTTTTTGTCAACAATTTGTCAACTCTTTTTTTTGTTTCTCTGACTGTTTTAGATGTAACTTTGCAGCACCCAATCAAAAACATCTAAAACAATGAAGAAGATTTCCGTGTTTTTACTTTTTCTGTTTGCCTGTGTGTTGATGCAAGCACAAACATAAGTGGCTCGTATCATTACTATGTCAAGGATACGCTTGGTAACTTAAAATTCATAGGGAATGGAGAATTCTGCTATTTTGGAGAAGTGGATACTACTGTCCCTCCGTTGCATTAATTATGAGTACTTGATTTAATTCTGAGTATTACCGAATGAATTCAAAAAAATGATTATGAAGAATTTATTATTCGTTTTGATGCAGTTTGTTGCCCTGCTTGCATCAGCCACGACTACCATCCACCACCCGCAGTACTTGGCTCTGCATGTGAGCGGTATTGAGATTGCGAAGGTCGTCACCGACGATGAGGCGACGACGCTGTATTTCCGTTGCGACGGTCAGCCGGGGGCACGCATCATGATGGACTCGGAGTGCTTCCTGAGTGACGAGCAGGACCGGCGTTACCGTGCCGTGTCGGCGAAGGGCATCGTGCTGGACTCTGTCTTCGTCTATGACAAGAAAGGCAGGGGTGACTTCTCTATTTCGTTCGAGCCGCTGCCGAAGGGGACGGAAGTGTTTGACTTCGTGGAAAACTTGCACAAAATGAGTTCTTTCCGCTTCTACATGATACATGACAAGAAGGCGGATGCGGCCTTGAAGGAGCGGCTACAGAGTCGGGAATCCCCGAATTATAGTTTTCCCGCCGAGGCATTTCATGCGGATTCGGTTGTGATTCGCGGACGAATGAGCGGCAAGCGCGTATATGGGCGATTGTCGCGTGCATACCTTCACAACTTGTCCTTAAGAATGTGCGATTATGGTTATGCTCGCCGCTATCTGCCGACAATCACGAACGTGGAACGTGATGGTACGTTTGAGATGAAGACTTCAACGATGGGACCCACTTGGGCCAACATCTACTATCCCGACTATGGGGCTTCATGCATCCCTATATTCCTGTGGCCGGGCGACACGGTTGATATCGATGTAGAGCATTTCGGTGAGAGTTACCAGAAGATACACTACCACAGCCGCCACAATGAGTGCAGCCGCCTGCTGAACCTGTGCTTTGCCGAGGGAGGTCTGTTCATCTTGTCCGATGCTGTCGATGACCTGCCGGAGGAACAGATGGTGGAGACACGTCGCCGTCAACTGGCAGACAATATGCTACTCAGCCGTTATCTTGCCGACAAATACCGTTTCACACCGATGGAACAGACGCTTATGGAGTACGCCTTCCAGATGTATGCTGGCCAGCAGCTGCTCTGGCGCCTGAATGAAAGGGCACGGCAGAGCGGTGTGTTCGGACCCCATGGTTCGATTGACGACTCCCGTCTCGCCCAGGTGCGTGCGTACAACACACGCCCCGTATATGATTTCCTCGCCTCGATGCCCAACACAAACGCCATGTTCGCTGTGCCTCGCTGCGATTATTTTTTCTCTGCCCTCAGCAATTCGACGATGCTCTACGACTGTAACCGCGCAACGCAGAGGGAAAGTCCCGACGGCGACATTTTGTACTTTGCCGAGGTTGACAGCTTGCGCGCCGACCGCATCCACCGTTTCCGTCCCGACATTCCTGCGGACGAAGACTTGCTGATTCAGATGGATACCTATAACACACTGCTGCGCACGACCTTTTTTGGAGACTACCTGGAAGAGAGGGAGAAAAAACAAATGAATCGTGTGATGGCTCGAATCCATGAGCCTGCGCTCCGTCGCATGGCTGAGCAGAATGTCCGCGACCGGAAGTATTACCGTGTACATTCCACGTATGCACTGCCGCAGGGCAGGGGCAAGGAATTGCTTGACTCCCTTTTGGCCGACTTCGAGACACCCTATGTCCATGTCTATTTCTACAATCCGTCGGACACCATTCATCATCGCAGCAACACCCAGGGCATTGATACCATTCTGGCCGAACGTCCCCACGCCGAGGACATGTCCTTCCTGATTCTCTGTCCTGCCGAGACGTGCAGCGAGGAGGATTTCGACAACTTCCGCTTCACGCATCTCTACCCTTACGTGCGCTGTCATCGGCTTGACAATGAGCACCTGTTTCCGCTCGCCAACCTGTTCCAAGTGGAATTTCAGACACAGGGTTTCGTGCTTGACCAGAAACGACGCTATGTGACCAGAGTTGACATGGCCAGGGCGGGCTGGTTCTCTCGTGACATGGATGAGGTGAAGCGTATTGTCAATGAAGAAATGTGAACCATGCTAATCGCTATTGTGCTTGCCTGTCTGTTGCGTTGCAGCTTTCAGATTCCAGAGGACACTCCCTTCGACAGCATTGCCTACCGTTTGAACCATGCAGCCCTGTTTCAGCAGATGTTTCCGCAGGAAAAAGTGTATCTGCATTTTGAAATACGGGGTATTTCAAAGGGGAGCGGATGTGGTTCAAGGCATACGTGACGAAGGCTGGGCAGAAGTTGCCAGAGGGTGGTAGAAGCACCAATTATATGCCGACGGACATCAGCCGTGTGCTCTATGTCGATTTGCTCAATCCGAGCGGTGATGTGATAGAGCAGCGCAAACTGAAGATTGACGACGACGGGACGGCACGCGGCGATATTCCGCTGGATTCCATTCTGGGAACGGGCTTCTATGAGGTACGTGCCTATACGCGCTATATGATCAACTGGGGAAGTCAGGGAATCTTTTCGCGGGTGTTTCCAGTTTTTAAGGCTCCAAATCGGGAGGGTGACTACTTGCACCCGATGATCGACCAATTGAGCTATCGCCGCCGTCTGCCCGAACGTCTTTACGAGGTTGATACAGATGTGGCACTGGAGGGCGCGGAAGGCAAACAGCGAAACGCAAACGGGTTCATCGTGAATTTCTATCCTGAAGGCGGGAGTCTGGTGCGGGGGGTGCGTAGCCGTGTAGCGTTCGAGGTGATTGACAAAGAGTTTCAGCATTCTGCCGCCAATGGTTTGATTGTCAATAGTCAGGGAGATGCTGTAACTTCGATGCAAACTGATGTCAGTGGTCGTGGTGTCTTTGAACTCATTCCCGATTCTGACGATTTGCAGTTGATTCTAACCGATGCTGACGGTAAACTTCATCGCTTTGACCTTCCGAAAGCGAGAGACGACGGATGTGTCGTGCGGATGAATACAATAGACGATGTACTGTCGGTACGTATCGAGCGTTCCGACTCTTGGCAAGGGCGGCTGTTGGGCTATGCTGTCATGAATGGTGGCAATATAGTTCATGCTGACACGCTGACGGCAGCGCATACGCAGGAACTGCAATTTGACAGGCAGAGGCTCCTGCAGCTGCTCCCGTAGCAGAAGAACCCGCAGCCGAAGAGGCACTCGCAGCTGAGGCTCCTGCAGCCGAGGAAGCACCTGCCGAAGAAGCAAAGGCTGAGTAACATTTTACTTTTTACAGCAATAATGTGAAGAAGCGCTGTCACGTTGACGTGGCAGCGCTTCATTTTATTTGTCGGCTTATGAGTCGAATGATGCGAATTATATATTTAAGCCGACTCCGTCGGGAAATTGTTCAAATTATTTCCAAATTTTTCAAACTTAGTATGTTTGTTCAATTCGCCGATAAAACTCATTTGCTGGACTTACGGCGGTTGCAGTCGCGGCAGAGCATTTGGCAGTTCTCCTCGACTGTGCGGCCCCCATCGCGCCAGGGCGTGATGTGGTCGCCCTCCATCTGCTCCAGTTCGTAGTGTCCGCCGCAGAGTGGGCAGATGCCCTTCTGACGCTCATAGACAGCCAATTTGATGTCGTCGGGGAAGGCACGCAGTCCTAGCCAGTGCTCGTCGCGTGTGAGCACGTAAGGGCAAATTCCGCTCTTTGTCTGCACCTCCGAGTCGATGATGAGTCGCGAGATTTCCTGGTCCAGTTTAGCCTTGTCCAGAATCTGCGTGTGGAACTCGTCGTACAGGGCGCCCCAGTTCACACCCTTCATGATTTTCTTGCGCTGCCCGATGTCGAACGTCGCTGCCACCCATGTGATGACACTCGAGAAATACTGCCACAGTTGCGTAGCGTTCGGGGCGTGCTGGTGTTTCGCCATGTAGTCCTCGATTTGCAGTTTCTTGTTAGGTGTCGAGAGGCTTTGCGCCATCCATTTCAGCGCCGTTTCGAGGAAGTCCTGACGGATGGGCGAGCCGTTCAGCAGGAGTTTTCCCATGTTCCACGCCGGACAGCCCGACTTTGAGAAATAACGCTTGGCGTCGCTCACGAAATTACCCGCATACACAGCGTTGCGCAGTTCCTGCTGCGTGAGGCGTTCGCCAGCGATGTTGATGGTCTCAAACCACCTCAGTTTTTCCCTGTCCGTACCCTCGCACAAATACACCATCAGCGGGTAGTTGAGAATCTGCTCCTGCTCCTCCTTCGTGAGGTTGTGGAAATACTGGAAATCGTACGCAAAGTCGCCGTTGACGTACTGGCACAGCGAAATCGTGCGCTGCTGGCCGTCAATCACCTCGAAAGGCACGTCGGCATCGTCGTCGCGCTTCGCCCAGTACATCACGTTGAGCGGAAATTCCTGCATCACCGTCGTGATGACGGCAGCACGCTTCTTGTCATCGTAGATGAACTCGCGCTGATAGGGTGGGCGGATGTCCAGACGGCCGCCGTAACCACGCACACCGCCTTCGTCGTTGTCCACATAGCCCTGCGTCAGGTCGCGGACCGTGATTTTCAGTTCTTGAATCTTCATGTGTCAAGGATTTGAAGGATAAAAAGGATTTTATTTGCGACGGATGAGAATTCTTACATAGGTTGGTTTCCCATTAATAGCACCTTCCTTGTCTTTTATTAAGCCGTGTGATTTAATAGGAACTAAAGGACTGCTTCTAAAATCATTAGCACTTACAATCTCAAACTGTCTTGGATTATATTTGTCAAGGAAAGTTATGGGAACACCCATCACTCCATCATAGTCGAGCGGTATATTCTGCGTTTTGTTGACGTTGATGGCATTGTAGTTATCGTACTTGGGATATTCTTCGGGGGTATAATTCTTAAATAAGATAAGTTCTTCGTGGCGCTTCTTGTGGTCGAGGTTGGTAAACCAGCATATATTTCCCATGCTTCTCCACTTTTGACCTGTTTCGTCTTGCCAATAACGTGTTTCTCTTGGCTCATAATTATCTGGAACAGTAAATGCCATGTCCCCCGATTTATGTCCTAACCATATTTTGTTTTGCATAATAAGGGGGAATACCTCTTTATAAGTAATGGCATTTTGATTTCCAATAATCAAAAACTTTTTCTCATATTTCATCAGTTGTGCCACGTATTCGCGAAACAGCGAGAAAGGAGGGTTGGTGCAGACGATGTCGGCCTCTTTGAGCATCTCTATACATTCAGCGGAGCGGAAATCGCCATGACCTTTGAGCAGCGTGAGGACATTTTTGTCGTTCTGCAGCAAGTACTGCACATCGGCCAGGTTGACCACGCCATCGCCATTCGTGTCCGTCACCTCGGTGATTTCCACCTTATACGCAATTCGCTTGTCCTCACCCTCGTCGTCGAAGGTGAAGAGTTGCAGTTCCTGCCCCATGATGGGCGAACCATCGTAGCAGGTAGCCATCAGTTTCTTCAGCCCCAGGTTGTTGAAGTTGAGGGCGAAGTACTTGAAGAAATTCGATTCGTAGGGATCGTCGCAGTTACACAGCACCGTCTTGCCGCGAAAATGCTCCTTGTAGTGACGCAGTTCGTTCTCGATGTCGGGGAGTTGCGTGTAGAACTCATCCTTCTTCGCTTCCTTTGCTGCGTTTAGGTTTCTATTCGCCATACGCATTGCTTTTAGGCGTTTGGCTGATTTGGTGTGGGGGTGATAGAACACAAAAAAGCATGGACGTTTCCAATCCATGCCCTTAAGGCTCTACCACAAGCCCCAAATTCCCAGATAAGTCACGCCCATGCAATGCACGGGCGTTAACATAATTATTTGGAAATTTGATTCTTTCGAATGTGGTAGATTCTAAGGACATTCCAAATTATGCCAACGCATAATTAACCAATAAGATGCAAGGCGGTGACGCTTCACGCGCGCTTGCAGATGCAAAGATAGGCAAAAATGCGGGGATGTGAAAATAAATCCGTGATTTTTTGTGACAGGAGGAGTTTTGACGGAAAGAAATAGAGATAAATGACACACATGTCAATGATGGACGCCCCGTGGTTGTCCCGATTGGGTCATGATGGGTCCTGATCGACTGTAGGGGCTTAGCTTGTCTAAGCCCAAATCACGCAAAGGGCATAGACGAGCTATGCCCCTACAAGCAATCATAAGGTTGGTCAATGCTGAAATGTTTTCTACACGACACACAAGGTAATGATGGACGCCCCACGGGTCGTCCCTACAAGTGGTAGTTGAATATGCGCCCTG
>R23__coassemble_470_pt1 | contig 26806 bp, 10 predicted proteins | sample R23__metabat2_high_PE_006 | metagenome-assembled genome bin R23
AGGGCGCATATTCAACTACCACTTGTAGGGACGACCCGTGGGGCGTCCATCATTGCCATGTCAAAATCTCTCGGCATCGGGTGCGAGGAGTCCCTACCTCTTAATTCTTTAAACACTAAACTCTAAACACTCACCTCTCACCCCTCAACATTTCTCATTATGCACCGTTTGTTGCATCATTTGGTTTGTTTGTGGCAGACTCTGCGCGCGTAAGTACTTAACTTTGCAACCGTAAAAACGACGATTTGACATGAAAAGACTGATTGATATGACGAAACAAGGCCGCTGGCTGCTGCTGAGCGTGGCTGCCTGCTGCCTGCTGAACGTAAATGCACAGAACCCGACTCAGACCGTGACGACGGTGAGTTCGGCTGTGACGCTTTCGACCGATGTGGACTATGTGGTGACAAGCACGACGCCCTTCACGACGTCGGGCAGCATCAACATCACCAGCGACGATGCAGTGGTCATCTTCCCCAACCTCAAACCGTCGGTGGTCATGAACCAGTGGCTCGGTTATATCAGTGTGAACGGAACGAAAGCCAACCGTTCGTCGGTGTGGGTGGGCATCTGGGACAACGGCGCCATCGTCTATCCGCATCCGAAGGAGAACTACACGCCGCTGACTGTCTTCACGAAGGAGAACTTCGGCGGAGAACAACGCAGCGATTTCCGCCCGTTCGACTACTATAATAATGTAAGTGCGCTGGGCGAGTTCGACAACAACATCCGCTCGTTCCGACTCAAGCGCGGCTACATGGCGACGCTGGCAACAAACTACGACGGTACGGGCTACAGCCGTGTGTTCATCGCGCAGGACCAGGACGTCGAAGTGCCCGATTTGCAGCGCGAACTGAAAGGCCGCACGAGTTTCATCCGCGTGTTCCCGTGGAACCGCGTGACGAAGAAAGGTTGCGGCGCTTTCGACTGGAATCCTGGCAACGTGCTCAACGTGTCGTGGGGCTACGACTGGGGTGCAGGTGCATCGCCATTCCCCGACGACGTCGATTATGTGGCTATGCACCACCACGAGGACTGGCCCAACTTCACGGATATAGCCAACGGCCGTGCGTTCAACACGGTGCTGGGCAACAACGAGCCTGACAACCTCAACGACCCCAGCCAGAACCCCATTCCCGCAGGGCAGATGGAAGCGGTGCTGTTCGGCGACAACGGACTGACGGGCAACTGGAAGAACATCTACAAGAGCGGCTGCCGTGTGGGCAGTCCTGCCATGGCCGGTGACTATGAGTTCCTGCGCCAGTTCATGGACCTCTGCCGCAAGTATAACTGCCGCATCGACTTCATCGCCACCCACCGCTACCTGATGGGTACGGGCTGGGACTACGACTGGTTCATCAACTGGGTGTGGGACCAGTACCACCTGCCCATTTGGATTACGGAGTGGAACTACGGCGCCGAGTGGAACGGCGACTTGGTGCAAGGCCCCGACTTCTTCCGCGACCAGATTGCCGGCATCATCCCCATCATGGAGGCCAATCCACACCTGGAACGTCAGGCGTTCTTCAATGTGCTGGGCGATGTCAACCGCATGATGACCAACCGTCACGACGGCATGAAACTGATGCCTGCGGGCAATTGGTACAGAGACTATCGCTCGGTGACGTCCTATACGGGTGGCGAAGGCTACGTGATGACGTGGAACTACTGGGCACCGAAGGACCTGACGGTCGAGTTTGACGACGTGAAACACACGGCCACGCTGTCATGGCTCAACCTGAACGGCAAGCAGACCGACTCGACACTCGTCGAACGCCGTCTGGAAAACGAGACCGACTGGACGGTCATCGACCGCCGCTACCTGCAGCCACAGGCCCTGCAGATCATGCGCAGCGACACGTTGCGTGCTGTGACGGGACTGGTGACCTATCGTGTACGCAACTTCGACAGCGACGGACGTGTCCGCATGACCAACGAGGTGCAACTGGCACTGGCTGCCAGCAATGGCACCGCCAACATACAGTTTGGCAATATCCTCTTGAAAGAGACGAAGAAGGCTGTGCCTGTCGATTTCACCGTCGAGATGGAGCGTGTGCCTTCGCTCTTCATCGGACCTACAACGCTACGCAATGCGAACACGACAACCGAACCCCTGCTGCAACGCGGCAATATCACCACGACGGGTTTCGCATATACGCCGCTGCCCTGGCAAAAGCAGTCGGGAGGCAGCGAAGTTTTCGAAAAGAATGAAGAAGTGGGCTTCGTGGCCCTGCCGCAAGGCAACTGGCACTACGACGGCGACATCGATGTCGAAGTGGGCAACCTGACCTTGCGCGACACGACCGTGGTGCAGTTCAAGGAGGCATTTCCAGCAGGTGTGACGCCTGTGGTCATCGCCACTGTCACACGAGCCACGCAGACATCCATGCCCACGCTCCACAAGGTGTGGGACGTGACCAACGAAGGTTTCAAGTGCATGGTCATGTACGAGGATGCCAACAATGCCCATGTGGGCAGCAATCAGCAGTTGTCCTATCTCGCCATGACGCCAGGCAAGGCCGTCGTCGATAGCGAAGCGGGCATCTGCATGGCTGCGGGACTGGGCGAACGTGCGCTTTACAGCATTGCCCGTGAAGAGTCATTCCGCATTCCCTCCACCACTGTGGCTGGCGAATGGGACACGCTCTATGTCGATGACCCTGTCGTGCTGGCCGAAATCCAGACCTACAACACACCTGTGCCAACGACAGTCCGTCTGCTGTCACAAGTCAACTCCTATAAAATCAACGACGAAGGCGAGTCGGAAGGCCTCTTCACCACTGGCGTCCGTCTGCGTCGCATGGTCGATAAGAGCGTCAATACCAACCGCAATGTCGATGCGGCTGTATCGGCCGACAACGTAGGGTGGGTGATTGTCTATAAGGAAGACCCCAACGGCGTACCCACCGCCATCGGGCAACACATACAGATGGGCGAGATAGTACGTCTTTCGCCGCTCCACGTCACCGTCACCAACCGCATCGTCGAGGTCGAAGGCTACGACGACTTCGAACTCTTCACCAGCAGCGGCGCCCGTGCTGCATCGAATGCCACACAGCAGCCTGGTGTTTACATCGTCCGTGCCGGTGGCCGTACGCAGAAAGTGTTGGTAAAGTGAAGTGATTTACCGATTTACTGATTTACGATTTTATAATACTCAATTAGTACATAATAATTATTAATAAACTCAAACATTTAGATTTATGAAAGCAAAGTATTTACTGCTGACCGCGCTCCTGTCGGTGTCTGCCTGGGCATCGGCACAGAGTCTGACGGCTGTGTGGGAACGCCCCGTTCCTGCAGCGTCTGATTTTACGACCTGGGCACCCGAGACCACGTATTATCTCTACAACGTGGGTGCCAATGCATTCTACATCGCCTATCAGGGCGGAACACCCGACGACGGTGTCTATTGGCAGACACGCTCATCGGTCAACGACACTATCGGCGCCGAGGTGAAGTTCACCCGCACCAATCCTAACCCTGCCGTTGAGTTCGACTGGACCAAGGGCGGTGACAACACGTACCTGTTCACCTCGTGGGTGCCTAAGCATCAAGGCTGGTACTGCACCTTCTCTTCGGGCGCTTTCAACAGCGTATGGACCGACAACAACAACGACTACGACCGTGCCTGGAACGTCATCCAGAACTCGGACGGCACGTTGAGTTTCGAAATCAACGACGCCATGGCCATCACGACAGGCGGCTATGAATATGTCGGCAAATACGTCGGTGTATGGGCTGCCGATGCCGACCATGTGCTCTATCTGCACGATACTGCCGAAATTCCTGCCACCGATGCATTCTACGACACTTGGCGCGTCATGACCCCCGAGGCTTACGAGGCCTACATCCTGACGGCCAAGGCTCAGATTTACCGTGTCATAGCAGCCGAGGAACTGAAGGCCAAGTTAGAGACTGCCATGGCTGAGCATCCCACACTCGACTTCTCTGCACCCATTGGAGTCTATAACAACCTCAGCAGCACCGAGGCACAACTCAAGGCTGCCCTCGCTCAGGTCGATGAAATCATTATCGCTGACCTCAGCGGCGGTGCCACTCCGACCAATCCCAAGGATCTCACAGAGATGATCAAGAACCCGGGCTTCGACGGCATCAAGTTCGACGGATGGCTGGGCGACACGTTCGGTGCAGGTGGCGACGTGGACGAGGTGGCTGAACACTTCAACAAGAATTTCGACACCTACCAACTCATCAGCGGCTTGCAGCCCGGTGTCTATGTCGTCAAGGTCAACGGTTTCTACCGTGCCGGCGAGACGCCCGCTCTCGACCAGGCAGCCGTGCGTCGTGGCGAGGCCAGCAACACCAACCTCTATATTAGCGGCGAGACGTTTGGCGAGTTCGACATGCCCATCAAGCACCTCACGGGTGCCTACCTCACCCAGCCGCTCGGACTGCCCGACGGCAACATGCAGACCGAGGTGTCCATGTCCACAGCCGACGGCACCATCTGGTTCCCTAATACGATGGTCGGCGCCAATGCCTACTTCCACCTCCCCGACAATCCTGACCTCTACAAATCGACCATTGCCGGTGCCATCGGTGAGGGCGACGTCCTCCGCTTCGGTGTGAAGAAGACCCAGGGCGTGTCGTTAGACTGGAGTATCTTCGACGACTTCCAACTCTTCTACTATGGTAACTCGATGGAGGCATGGCAGGTCATCGTTGATGCAGCACTCGAGACACAGGCCATCGACCTGACGGGCGACGATGTCTTCTATGGCAAACCCGAGTACGATGCCTACCAAGACTTGCTCAACGCCCTGCGCAATGCCACTACGCCCGAGGCTGTGAAGGAGAATCTGGACGATCTGCCTGCAGCACGCACGCTCATCACCGCCAGCATCGATGCCTATGCCGACTATGTCGCCCTCATTAGTGAACTGCGCGAATGGCTTGAGACGGCTACCGTCGATCAGGGCACGACCGAGTTTGAGAAACTCGAGGCCTATCTCGACAACAATGGCGACAACGATACCTACACCGCCATGTTCGGCTTCCCCAACGGCATTTCCAGCCACATCATCGACTTTGAGAACGACGTGCATGAAGGTCTGCTCTCGACCGAGGAGATTCGTGCCGAGATTCAGTATGCCAACGAACTGAAGAACGAAGCCATTTCGGCAGGCATGGAAGACGGTACCGACCTGACCAGTCTGATTAAGAACCCGACATTCAACAACGGTGGTGCTGGCGGTTGGCTCACCGATCCGCAGTACAATGGCGGAAACATCACCAACTGGCATGGCGGCGGCGTCAACGGCGTCTGGACGGCCGAGTGCTTCAACCACAACTTCGACGTCTATCAGATTATCGAAGGCCTCGACAACGGACTCTACGAAGTGAGCGTACAGGCCTTCTACCGCACGACCGACAATGCCAACGCCGAGATTGCCTACCTCTACGATTATCCCGAGGCCAAGGTTCTCTCCGAAGTCTATCTCAACGAGTTCTATGCACCTGTCAAGAGTGTCATGGAGATTAAGTTTACCGAAAACCTCGCCAACAACTGCTACTCCACTCAGGACGGCTACTACACGCTCGACGGCATGGCTTCGGCTGCTGCAGCCTTCTCGCTCACCGACGAGACGAAGAACTTCACCCAGAAGGTCTATGGACTCGTCACCGACCACAAGTTGCGTCTGGGCATCCGCAACACTACGGGTACGCTCAATGCCCGCTGGACCCTCTTCGACAACTTCCAACTCATTTATCGTGCCAAGAACACCGAAGCACTCGCCAGTGTGATTGACAACTATGCCGACCGTGCCGAACAGTTGAGCAGCAACATCTACGGACGCACCGAGAAGAATGCCCTGAAGCAGGCCCTCAACACCGCCACGGCTGCCACGACGGGCGACGCCATGTACTCGGCCCTCATCGCCCTCGTCAATGCCTACAACACGGCTGCCGAGTCGGTCAACCTCTACGAACAACTCAACCAGGGTCTCGACGACCTGAACGAAGCCCTCATCAATGCCGAGCCGTCGTCCAGCGCATTCAACGGCGCTTCCGACTACTACGACGTGGTTGACGAAGCCTACAGCAATGGCGACTACGACAACGCAGGTGTCCAGGAGGCTCTCAAGCAAATCAACGAGTGGATAGCACGTCTGCGTCTGCCCGAAATCGATCCTAATGTCGGCGACAACAATCCGCAGAACTTCACCCAGGCCATCGTCAACCCGTCGTTCGACATCGTCAACGACTTCACAGGCTGGCTTGGCACACCGTTCGGCACAGGTGGCGACGCAGGTGCCAACGCCGAGCACTTCCAGTCGAACTTCGACTCCTATCAGGACATCTTCGGTCTGCCCGCAGGAACCTACGAAGTGCGCGTCAAGGGTCTCTACCGCTATGGCAACAGCCAGGGTGACTATGCAGCCTACCATCAGTATGCCGAGGCCGACCACGACCCGACCCGTCAGTCGTTCCTCTACGCATCGACCGAAAGCGTCGGACGTGTATCGACACCTATCGTGCACATCACACAGTATGGTCTGCCCTCGCCCGACTTCACCAACGAGAACGGTGGCACGGCCGACGATCCCTGCTACGTGGCCAACTCCCGTACTTCGGCCGACCTCTACTTCCACGACCATCCCAACAAGGATGCCTATGCCCACAGCATCTTCATCACCATCAACGAGGGCGACGTCCTCCGCATCGGTGTCATGATGAACATGGAGGGAGCGATTCCGCAATGGACATGGAGCATCTTCGACGACTTCGAACTCTGGTACTACGGCACCGCCAGCAGTCATCCCGACTCGGGCGACGCTGTCCACATCGACGACCTGACCAACATCCCTGCAACGTCCGTGACAGGCATCTACAGCCTCAGCGGTGCACGTCTGCAGCAGATGCAGCGTGGCGTCAACATCGTCCGCATGGCCGACGGAACCGTCCGCAAGGTATTCGTGAAGTAAAAAAGGCTAATTAAAACTCCTCCCCGGAAAGGGGAGGTGCCCTGAAAGGGCGGAGGGGTAACAAACATCAAAGCAATGCATAAAAGTTAGTGACCCCACCGTCGCTTCGCGCCACCTCCCCTTTCCAGGGAGGAGTTTTAACCAGCCTTCGCAGGTAAACTTCTATATTACCCCCTAAAAATTAAGATTTGACCACGAAAAAAAGCAAAAAAAACGCACCGCAGTCCAAATAAATTTGCACTGCGGTACGCCTATAGCCGCACCGCAGTCGAAATAAATTTCCACCGCAGTGCATTTTTCGGCCATTTTTCACCACTCATCAAGACACAAAATGAATCACCTCTCATCACGCTCCCTCACCCGTCTGTTCGTCCTTTTGCTCCTGCCGTTTGTCGGTCTGGAGGCTACGGCACAGGAGACGACGCAACCCGTCACCCTGTCGTTCGACCTGCAGCGTCGCGGTCCAGCCGTGGCGCCCGACCTGTTCGGCATCTTCTTCGAGGAAATCAACCACGGCGGCGAAGGCGGTCTGTACGGCGAGGCCATCGTCAACCGCTCGTTCGACGACGACTGGGGCTCGGTCTATGGATGGAGTGAACAGAACACCAGTTGGTCGCTCGTCCAGACCAACCTGCTGAACGCTGCCCAGCGCAACGCTATTCAGATTACCTTCCGTTCGACCTCCAGTTGGCTTCGCAACTCGGGTTTCGACGGCATCAAGGTGGTGCGTGACGACCGCTACAAGATTTCGTTCTGGGTTCGTACCACGGGCGACACCTATGCCGGCAACATCATTGCCCGGCTCGTGGACAGGAGTTCGGGTGCGAATGTCGGCACGTTGACCTTCAGCGGACCATTCACGGGTGCGTGGCAGAAGTGTGAAGGTACGATACGGGGCATGGCCAATGTGAACAAAGCCGCTTTCCAACTCTCCGTCTCGGAACCTGGCACGCTGGTGTTCGACATGGTGAGTGTGTTTCCGCCTACCTTCAAGGACCGTCCGAACGGCATGCGTCGCGACCTCGGTCAGATGCTGGCCGACATGCGTCCGCGCTTCATGCGCTTCCCTGGCGGCTGCTATGTCGAAGGACGTACGGGCTGGGACCGTGACCCTGGCAACCCGACGCGATGGGAGTGGAAGAAGACCATCGGCCCGATAGAAGAACGCCCCGGCCACCGCAACCAGCAGTGGGGCTACTGGGTGAGCGACGGCCAGGGCTATCATGAGTTCCTGCAGTTCTGCGAGGACATCGGTGCGGCACCTATGTTTGTCTGCAACGTCGGCATGGGCCACGGATGGGTGCAGGACTATCGCGACATCGGCGCATTCATCCAGGAGACGCTCGACGCCATCGAATATGCCAACGGCGACGTCTCGACCCGATGGGGTGCCGAACGTGCCAAGAACGGCCATCCCGAGCCGTTCAACCTGAAATATGTGGAAATAGGCAACGAGAACTGCAACTTCAACTTCGGCGACAACAGCGACCAGAGCGACCACTACTTCGAACGCTACATCCAGTTCTACCGTGCCATCAAGGCTGCCTGGCCCGACGTCATCACGATTGCCAACGTCGAGGCCTGGGCCACCGACACTCCGTCGTGGCGCAGCAACTGGCCTGCCGAGGTGGTCGACGAGCACTACTACCGCGATGCTGCCTTCTACATCAACAACTATGAAAAGTACAACGCCTATCCACGCAGCGGTCCGAAGGTCTATGTGGGTGAGTATGCGGCAAACATCGGCGGCGGCAACGGCACACTGAGCAGCGCGCTGGCCGAGGCTATCTTCATGCAGGGCATGGAAAACAACAGCGACATCGTCTGCATGAGCAGTTTTGCGCCCATCTTCATTAACGAAACTTATGGCGGATGGAACTACGACCTCATCCGTTTCAACAACTACACGGCCTATGCCATTCCGACCTATTACGTGCAGCGCATGTTCGGACAGCATCAGGGAACGGTCAACCTGCGATGGACCGAAACCAACAACGTGCCCCAACTCTCCAGCGGAAACCGTCGCATCGGTGTGGGCACCTGGCTCACCACGGCAACTTTCGCCGACGTGAAACTCACGGCTCCCGACGGCACAGTCCTCTTCGCACAGGCCGACCACACATCGGCCGACTGGACACGTGGCGCTGGTACCTGGGCCTACACCTCCAGCGGCATACGCCAGACGAATGCCACGGTCGAAGGGGCTACGTACATGTGCAACATCGACCTGCCCAACGACAACTTCAACTACACGCTCCACGCCACAAAGACGAGTGGTAACGAGGGCTTCCTCATCATCTTCAACTATAAGGACGGCCAGAACTACACGTGGTGGAACCTGGGCGGATGGGGCAATTCGGCACACGGCATCGAGACCTGCATCAATGGTGTGAAGCAACTGGTCACACGTGCCGACGGTTCGCTCGAGACAAACCATACCTACGAAATCCGTATTGAAAAACGTGACGCCCATCTGCGCTGCTATCTCGACGGCACATTGGTTCACGATGTGGACCTCCCTGCCGGCTATGCCCGTGGCGTCTATACTTCGGCCAGCATCGATGAAACGACAGGTCAGGCCATCGTCAAACTGACCAATCCGAACCCTGCACCGACGATGCTGCGCATGACTTTCGAGCATGGACGTCCTGCTGCCGTTGAGGCTGAAGTGCTCACCTCGGCCAGCGGACTTGACGAGAATTCATTGGCCAACCCGCAGAAGGTCTATCCGCATCTTAGCACCGATGCCACCATTGATGCCGACGGCTCCATCCGCTATGAAGTGCCTGCTTTCTCGTTCAACATCCTCACCATCGACGTGGCAGATTACGAGGAGCCCGAGGCTGTCAAACTGCCCGATGCGGCCGTCAGTTACACCTTCGAGCAAGAACTGCCGCAGGACGACGACGGACGTTTCCGTGGCCAACTGTTCAGCGGTGCCAGCATCGTTGAGCGTCCGAACGGCAACCATGTGCTCTACACCGGTGCCCTCGGCAGTCGCGGCTTCATGAATATCGGCACCGACATGGTGCGCAGCGTCTTCAGTTCGGCCAGCGACTACACACTCAGCATCGACCTCTGCAACTTGCCTGACAACGTGCTCGGCAGTTACAGTTGGGCATTGGCCTTCTCGAACGGAACCAATCAGTATGTCGGATTCATCAACACTGCGGGAGGTCGCGACTGGTACTACGAAGCCCGCGACGGCAACATGCTCCACACTCTCCGTACGGGTGCTCAGATGCGTACCGACGACTGGCACAACCTGACTTATGTGCAAGAGGGTACCACGGGCCGTTTCTACATCGACGGCTGGCTGGCACGCACCACCGAGGTCCGCGTCAGTCCCCATGATTTCGTCTCGACCATCAGCGGCGCCTACATTGCCCGTTCACCCTTTGCTGCCGATGCCTACATGGAGAATACTTACTTCGACAACTTCCGCATCTACGACCAGGCACTCACACCCGACCAGGTCGCCCTCGTCTGGCAGCAGACGCAGCGCATCGAAGACGACGACGTGCCCACGCGCATCGATGAAGTACCAAGTACTAAGTACCTAGTACAAGGTGATGGAGCAGTCTATGACCTGAAGGGACGTAAAGTGGCTGGTACAAGTCTGTCTCCTGGAATGTACATTCTCGATGGCCGAAAGGTGTTGGTTCGTTAATTACCCTTCCTTATGGATCACAAAAAGAAATTTCATTTGATGCTCGTTGGGATGCTCTGCTGCTGTGTGACAGCAACAGCACAGACGCGTATCCAACCCTCGTACGCTAATACAGATTGGGGTGCTTATATCAGTTCGATGGTTGCAGTCGATGTGAACAACGACGGCTGGCGCGACCTCATCTGGGGAGGTGTCGGCCCGTATGAAACGTATCCAGGCGGAGAACAGGTGTGGGAACGTCAGCGTTCGGCACATGTGGCGCTCTATGCCAACCGTCGAAAGACGTGGAGTCTGTTGGGCCATGCAAATTTTGAGGCACCCGACGAGGGACTGGGTTTCGACGTGGCCGACCGTCCGTCGCTCTCGGTCTGCGACATCAATCAGGATGGCTACATGGACCTCATCGCGTTTGAATCGGTTGGACGCTTCCATACCGACCTCCCCTTTGCCGACCATCTGAGTCGCGAGGGTATTTTTCTTGGCAATGGCAACGGGTCGTTCACAGAGTTCGTTCCGACGTTCTGCGATGCCGATGGCCAGCCTGTCCATTTCCGCATGGAGTGGGTTCTGTCGGCCGACGTGGCAGACATGAACAACGACGGGCGCATGGACATTGTCTGCATCGGCTGCCATAACGACGGCGGTGACATACGCACCTATCCCGAAGCCAATGTCGTGCTCTTCAACGAGGGCGGCGGACGCTTCCGTGTCAGTCACTATCTGACCGACGACTATACCGTCAGCGACTACGGTCAGGACGGCAAGACGTACCACTTGGTTCTGGGACAGGTTAATGCCTTCGACATGAACAACGACGGTTACGTGGACTTCTTCGTCACGGCCGAATCGCAGGACCGCGAGGTGCTTGGTGTGACCAACGGAAGCAACACGCACTTCACCGAACTCTTTCTCAACGATCCTGCTCATCCGGGACAGTTCAGACGTCAGCAAATCGGCGACCGTAGGGTGTGGGACAATCCTCTGCCTCAGTTGTCGGAAGGCGGACTTGCCATTGCCGACATGAATGGCGACAGGACGCCCGACGTGTTCCTGAGCGGATGGTCGGGCAACGGACGTGGTTCGTACATTTGGCGTGTCTATCTGAACACCATCAACGACGACGGACGGGTGCGGCTGAGTGTCAATGGTCATGCAGGTCTGTCAGAAATGCGCAACCAGAACACCACCAACACGCAGTATGTGCCGTTTGACTGGAACGGTGACGGCATCGTCGATATCTTCAATTCCGGATGGTCCACCAGCCTCTCCACCCAGACCTGCCTTTTGGGCATCGGCAAGGGCGACGGCACTTTCAGCGAACAACTGCGGCTGAGCGGCGGTTCGGAGGGTGCGACAGTTCTGCTCGACTGGAACGGTGACAGTGTTCCCGACTATGTGACCATCGGTCAGACGGGCGACATGGCCATGAACCCCAGTCTCAGCAGTTTTGGCAGCATCTTCTCCGTCACCTACAATCCGAACCCGAAGCCACAGTGTCCGCAAGAACCTACTGTCGGGCATGAACTGCTCGACAACGGACAGGTGCGGCTGATGTGGTCCGATGCGTCGGACATTGTGGGTTCACTCACCCATGAATACTATGTCATGGATGCCGACGGACGTATCGTGGCAGGTGGAAATGCCTTTACCACCGAACGGCGCAATGGTCTCCGCAAAGTCAATGCCCCGGGCAATGCCTACTATGCTCCCAGCGTCATCTTGTCACTTCCCGACGGCACCTATACCTATGGCGTGCAGACCGTCGATGCTTCGTACCAAGGCTCCACGTTTGCCACAGGCACCTTCACCATCAGCGGCAGCCCCATCAGCCCAGCCGTCGCGTGGGTGAATCCAGGCAGGGAAACTCCGAGCACATCGACCACCTACACCAATCCCATCATCAACCGCAGCATGCCCGACCCGACCATCATCCGTGCCGACGACGGCTTCTTCTACGTCTTTGCTACGGAGGATGTGCACAACACCCCCATCTATCGTTCGCGCGACCTCATTACCTGGCAGTTCGTGGGCACGGCCTTTACCGACGCCACGCGTCCGACGATGGTACCTGGTGGAGGCATCTGGGCTCCCGACATCAACTATATCGGTGGTCAGTACGTGCTCTACTACACCAAATCGACCTGGGGCGGCGAGTGGGAATGCGGCATCGGCGCAGCCACGGCTTCGAAGCCCGAAGGTCCCTACACCGACCACGGACCACTCTTCATCAGTTCCGAAATCGGTGTGCAGAACTCCATCGACCAGTTCTATATCGAAGACGAGGACGACGGCCGCAAGTATCTCTTCTGGGGCAGTTTCCGAGGCATCTACGGCATCGAACTCAGCGACGACGGTCTCTCCATCCGTCCTGGTGCCGAGAAGTTCCAGATTGCCGGCACACGCACCGAAGGCACCTACATCATCCGCCACGACGGCTACTACTATCTCATCGGCTCGGGCGGTGGATGTTGCGATGGTGTGAACAGCACCTACCACCTGCTCATGGCCCGTTCGAAAAACCTGCGTGGTCCCTATGTCGATCGTTTCGGACGTTCAGCCATGTCGGGCTTCATGTCCAACTTCCTCTATCGTTCGCAAGCCGTGGCCGGTCCTGGTCACAATTCCGAATTTGTGCAGGACGACACGGGTCAGTACTGGATGTTCTACCACGGCGTGAGCCGTTCCGACCCAACTGGCCGGAAACTCTATCTCGACCCAGTTGACTGGGATGAAGACGGATGGCCGATGATTCGCAATCTTCGTCCCTCAGTCCGTGCTCCACGCCCCGTGTTCGGCACCAACCCTACGGGCGTTGACGAAGTACAAAGTACAAGGTACAAAGTGCAAGGCGATGGAGCAGTCTATGACTTGCAAGGTCGTCGTGTTTCTATTCCTTCCCTCACAGGGAGAGGCAGGGGTGGGTCTCTGTACATCATCGACGGACAAAAAGTTTTGGTCAGATAGTGACTTTGCACCGATTGTTGCATACAAAGCATGAAACGTGCTATGCCAATCGACGAATAACCCTTAACTTTGCACCGTCAAAACGTAAACATTGCAACATATATCGTTAATAAGTTAGTTAGTTTGGTTATTACTTTCACCGACGGAAAGGGAGTGCGCGAGGCATACCCTTTCCGCTTTTTTTATGGAAAAAAATGCACTGCGGTCGAAATAAATTTGCACTGCGGTACGGCTATAGTCGCACCGCAGTCGAAATAAATTTACACTGCGGTGCAATTTTTGACGTGTTTTTGGCTGCATTTTTGGTGTGTTTTGTTGCCCGTAGGGGCAGGTTTCCATGCCTGCCCGAAGGAAACATGAGACTCGACGCCGAAATGTTTTCTATACAAAAACAATACGGCAATGATGGACGCCCCACGGGTCGTCCCAACAAGTGGGTGTTTGGTCTGCGCCCGGTAGGGACGACCCGTGGGGCGTCCATGATGACGATAGGATTTTACTCACATCGAGTTTCGTAAAATCCTTCGGGCAGGCATGGAAACCTGCCCCTACGGAAGCTAATCTTTCTCCTTATCGTCCCCCAAAAAACACGTTGGTTCGATTGTTGCACAAATCGGTTGGATTGTTACATTCGTCTTGACGGGATTTCCATAATTTTGCATCGATAAATCATGTCTCTTTGGCTGGTGAACAAAACATAATATGCTTATGAATCGTAATTTTTGGAATAGAGTGCTGCTGGCCGTCTTGCTGACGATGCTGACGGCAACGACGATGCAGGCTCAGGACTATCGCGTCGGTGTCCGCATCGGCTGGCAATACCGCATGCAGAAGTTTGAGAACCCTGGCGGCTATGGACGTGTGAAGTTGCTGAGCGACGGACGTCAGGCGCTGGTCTATGACGAGGGCGGTCAGTGCAAGATTCGCTTCAAACAGCCGAGGGCCAAGGTGTTTGCCTCGCCCATCGTGGTGGCAACACCACCGGCAGGTGCCCACTACACCAATGCCGAACTCATCGAACTGCAGGACGGCACACTGATGTATGCGTGGAACCATCGCTGGGACACGAAAATCAAGGTAAAATACTCGTTCGACGGGGGAATGACTTGGCTGTACGAGCAGACCCTCTACCAACAGACATGGGAAGGCGACGGACCGTTCGGTGTGTGGGAACCCTGCATCATCCAACTGCCCAGCGGCGAGGTACAGTGCTACTTTGCCGACGAGAGTGGGGTGCCCAACAACGACCAGTGCATCACGATGCTGCGCTCGACCGAGACGTTTGCCAACGGTGCCCGTAAGTGGCAACTGACCGAACCTGTCCGTGTGTGCTACACGGTCGGTGCGCGCGACGGCATGCCTGTGCCGCTGGTGCTGCAGAACGACCGCGGCATCACACTCGCCATCGAGGACGACGGATGGGGTGGTGGATTCCAGCCTGGCATCCTCTACACCTCGCTCGAGGACAACTGGACCAGCGGCACACGCTATGGCGACTCGCCCGACCGCTGGATTGGCGTGCGTGGCGGTGAGCCTCGTGGTGGCGGTGCCCCCTATCTGATTCAACTCAACACGGGCGAGACCATTCTCTCGACCCAGACCAACTCGCTCGCCGACACGCGTGGAGCACCATGGGACGACATGTATAAATTCCGTCAGTTTGTCTATGTAGGCAACGCCATGGCCCGCAACTTCGGCTGCTATTCCATTCCGTTTCCCTTCATGGACGAACCTAACCAGGGCGGCGTGTGGAACTCTGTGTGCCAAATCAACGACTCGACGCTCATGGCCGTGTCCGAGGTGCACGGAACCAGCAACGGACGCGACGGCATCTGGACCAACGAAGGACGCATCATGCGTCCGCTCAAGTCGTTCAACATCGAACGTGGCGAGGAAAAGGACTGGGAGACAGGCAGCGAGACCTTTGTCGGCAGCCAGAGCCAGGCCAACATGACCGTCCGTTCGCTTTGGGACCAGGACAGCCTCTACCTGCGCTTCGTGGTGCTGGACAACAGCCTGCAGTCGCCCGACGAGGGTGCTGTCATCTGGGATGCCGATGGCGTCGAGTTCTTCTACGACCCGAAACTCAACTCGACCAATAACATCCCCGCTGGCGTGTATAAGTTCCTCGTCAACATCGACGGACAGACGCTCGTCAGCCGCAGCACCGGCACAGGTTGGCAAGACCTGGACGAAAGCACGCACGGCATGCGCAGCACGGTCGTGCGCCAGAAGGACGGCTACACGGTCGAGATGGCCCTGCCGTGGCGCCGCATCGGACGTCGCCCGTCCAACGGCCGTTTCTCGGGATATGTCCAACTGCACAACAAGGACATCCGCAACAATCGCACTTATATCTACCACGAACCGCTCTCGGGCACCGACGTCGGTCGCACGGAAACCTGGTGGCAGACCACGCTGGAGGACCACCTGCCGACAGCCATAAGCGAAGTACAAAGTACAAAGCACCAAGTACAAGGTGATGGAGCAGTGTATGACCTGCAAGGACGCAAAGTGGCTGACAATGATGAATTAAGCATTAAGAATTATGCATTAAATAAAGGTATGTATATTGTCAACGGCAAGAAAATCTTGATTCGATAACACTTTTATATTTACTAATACTAATCATTATTATTTATGAAAAGGAAATTACTATTTGCGGCGATGTTCATCGTCAGTGCGCTGGGGCTGGAAGTCCGGGCGCAACAGTGGACCCCGTCCGAACCCGTTGACGGAGGTTCGTACTACTTGTACAATGTAGGTAAAGGAGGTTTCCTCGTCAAGGATAACGACAAGGGTAAACCTGCGCTTGAACCCACCGAAGGTGCCTACGTGATTCTGGAACAAGATGCCGCCACGACCACTTCCGAGGGCAAGTCGTTCCGCATCGACACTCATCTGGTCTATGCCAGCACAGGTACCAATCAGGACCGCTGGCTGGTGGAGAACACAAGCGACCGCAATGCCTACATCAATGTAGGCAAGAGCCATGAGATGCACAACCCGTGGCGCTTCGTTCCCGTGGCAGGTAAGGAGAATGTCTATTACATCATCCTTGCTTCGGGAGCCGATGCCAACCGCCATCTCGAGTTCGACAGTCGTGACAAGGGTTCAAAAGCCACCCCTATCACCCGTTCGACCAGCAGCAGCGCCTCGGCTGGTGCTCCCGGCTTCGACGAATGGATGCTGGTGACGCCCGAAGAATATGCCCGTGTCAAGGCTCTGCGCGTTGACTTCACGAATAGAGTTGGTACGGCCGCGGGTTCGTGGACAGGTGCTGGCGGAACAGCGGGTTCGGTGACGACCATGACGGGTACGACCACGCCATTGGCCGAATTGTACAATAGTTCGTCTGCTGGCGTCAAGATGCAGCAAACGGTGACGGGTCTGGACAACGGATTTTACGAAGTGCGCGTGTTTGCCTCGTCACACAACGCCCGTGGTGAGGCTGGTGCTACGCTCAACGGCATCACTCGCGACGTGGCCAACGTGTTTGCCACCTCTGGTGAATCGAACGTGACCAAGCAGATTGTAGCCCGCGGTGTGAATCCTGGTTTTGAAGGCGACGAACAGACCTATCCCTACACCATGCACGACGTGATGGTGAAGGACGGTACCATGACCATCGGTCTGAACCTGGCAACAGCAGGACAGACAGGCTGGCACACGATTCAGATCTATTCGCTGGTCAAGACTGGCGACCTGCCGCTCGACGACAAGATTGCAGCCTACGAGGCTGCCCGCGATGCAGCACAGGCCAAACTCTCCGACACAGGTGTGGCTCCCGGCTATCTCGCTGCCATCCAGTCGACGCTTGATACGTATGCTTCGGTTTCCTATACCGATGCTGCTGCCCTCGACGAGGCAACGGCTGCCCTCAATGCCGTCAATACGAATGCTGAAGAGAGCCGCGCTCCATACGCTCGCTACAACTATCTGAAGGGTCTGACGCTCGCCATCGACGACGACACCTCGGCCTTCACTCCTACTACAAACGCCATCGATGTCAGCGCTGCCGACGCTGCTGTGGGTGCTGCCACAACGGTCGCTGACATCTACGCTGCCATTCCGCTGCTGCGACAGGCCGCCAAAGACTTTGCTAATGCAGTGACTGTCACACCGGGCAAGACACTCGACCTCTCTGTGCTCATTGCCAACTTCGACCTTGAGGAAGAAGACCTCGGTGTGTGGACTGCTGCAGGTGACGGCACATGGCGCCGCATGGCATTCCCCGGTGGCTTCGGTGCCGAATTCTACCACGGCACACGCGACATCTCGCAGTCCCTCACAGGTCTGCCAGCAGGCAGTTACACCGCATCGGTACAGGTGACGTGGCGCGACGCACAGACCTCTGGCCTCTACCTCACCACGGCAGCCGGCACACAGCAGACGCTGGTGGACCAGGCCTACAACAAGGGCAGTGTCGAGGGTGAACTGGAGGCCATGAACGCCGACCCTGCCTATGCACGCATTACGGTCAGCAATGGTGTGACCGACGGCACGCTCACCCTCGGCTTGAAGGAAAAAGCCTTTGGCGACGGCAACTGCTGGACACTCTTCGACAATTTCCATCTCTACTATGCAGGCCTGGACTTCACAGAGTATGAGAATATGCTCGCCGAAGCCAAATCCAACGCACTGGCAACGGCCTCACAGGTTCCTACTGCTGTCAACGCGTCGCTTCTCAGCGTCGATGCCGACTATCCAGTCGCCACCATTGAGGCTGCCGGAACATACGACGAAGTGATTGCCGCCTTCAACAGTGCCATCTCAGAAATCAATGGCAAGATAGAGGCTGTGACTCCGTTCATCGAGCCTTACGCTGCCTACAACACGCTGGCACAGGCCATGCTCGACATTACAGACCAAGACGTCTATACAGGGGCTGGAGACGAGTATAATGCTCTCTCTGCTGCAGCCGGCGATGTTGAGACTGTCACGACCGTCGATGGATTTGCCACAAAGGAAACAGCCCTGCGCTCTGCCTTCGCTGCATTCCTGGCTGCTGCCGACATTGACAATGGTAAGCATTTCGACCTCACAGGCCTCATCGTCAATGCAGGTCTCGACCAGGGCAAGACCGGTTGGAGCGGCACCGACCTCACCGATGCCCGCGAATCCTGTGCCGAATTCTTCAACAAGAACTTCGACTTCTTCCAGATTCTGCCCAATATGCCCACTGGCAACTATGAACTTCACGTTCAGGCCTTCCAGCGTCCTGGCTCCAACAGCGTGGCCGATGCTGCTTTCGCTGCCGGTAACAACACTGTCAACGCCTTCATCTATGTCAACGACGGACAGACCACCATCAAGAACGTCATGTCTGAAACATCGCCGACAGCCCTCTACGGTGCAGAGGCCGAACAGGGTTCGGACAACATGCGCGACTATCAGCGCACGTCGGGCGGATGGACGCCCAACGGCATGGTGGGTGCAAGCCGCTACTTTGCCCAGGGATTCTACGAAAACACTGTGCTCACGGGCATCGAGGCCGGCAACCTGACCTTCGGCTTCAAGTGTGAGGACACGCCCGAAAATGCCTGGACCATCTTCGACAACTTCCGTCTCTACTACTACGGCTCGACCATTGCCGTCAGCCTCGACGAGGACGTTGCCTTCTCGACCGTTTCCGACATTGAGCATGCCGACGTCACCCTGCACCGCACCTTCAACGACGGAGCATGGAACACGCTCGTGCTGCCCTTCGACATGGCTCGGCAGCAGATTGACGAAGTGTTCGGTGAGAACGTCCAAGTGGCCGAATATGTGGGTACGGAAGCAACGGAAGCCGAAAACATGTATAACCTCAAGTTCAGCAAGAAGACAACCGAAGGTATCACGGCCAACGTGCCCGTCATGATCTACGGAGTGACAAAGACCACAGACAACAAATACGTGATTGAAGACGTCACCATCAAGGTGCCTACCTCTCTGACGAAGGCCGACCCCGAAGGCCGCATCGACTTTGTCGGCAACTACACCCCAGGCATGGCTCTCCAACTCAACGACTTCTTCATCGCCAGCGATAACAACTTCTACAAAAAGACCGAGCAACACAACACCAACGTCACCCTCAAGGCATTCCGTGGCGTGTTCCGTCCCATCGAGCAGCCCGACGAGGTGAAGGTACTTGGATTCTTTGTTGATGATGAGGCCACAGGTATTGTCCAGGTACAAAGTACATCCGAAAAAGTACAAGATTCAATTTACGACCTGCAGGGCCGTCGCGTTGCACAACCCGCTCAGGGTCTGTACATTATCGGTGGCAAGAAGGTACTCGTGAAGTAAGCGTATAGATCAGGGAAATTTCCACCGCAGTGTAAATGAATTTCGACTGCGGTGCAAAAAAATTTCCACTGTGGTGGAAAAATAGTTGGACTGCGGTGCAAATTTCCCTCATTTTTTAACACATAATTTTCAAAAGACAAAGACGATGAAAAAGGCATATCAACACCCTGTGGCTGAAATCGAAGTGTTGCACATGCAGACACTGATGACAGTTCCTTCCGTCGGAGGAGGTTCAGGGATAGACAACGAGCCGGGCAAGGGCGAAGGAGATGCGCCCAGCGACCCTGGCATCAAAGACCGTGACGATTTCCAAGACGCTTGGAAGGACGGACTTTGGTAATGTCAAGAGTCAAGTGTCAAGTGTCTGAAGTCCTTTTAGCCCATGACCCTCGACCCTCGACTCTCGACCCTCTCCTCTCACCTCTCAACCCTCTTAACCCTCTTAACAATGGCAAATTCTCATTTCGTTAGTAAGATAGCCGCCATCATGGGACTCCTGCTCATGATGGCTGGCTATGCCGTGACCTCATCGGCGCAGACATGGACGGCCAGCACGCCGGAGAATGGCGGTACCTATTATATGTATAATGTAGGTATGCGCGGATTTCTGATTGGCGGCCATGGACGTGCCATGCTGGCACCAGCGCCCATTGCTGGTCAGACCGTCACCCTCGAACAGGACGGCGACAACGCCAGTCAGTTCCGTATCGACACCCACAACCTGCGCGCCAATGGCAAGACAGATCAGTGGATGGTCGAAAACTGGGACGACGACTGGGTGTATATCGACGTGGCCAAGTCGCACACGATGCACATGCCCTGGCTCTTCACCGAGGTGGATGGACTGGAAAAAGTCTATCATATTTCCATCGTCGGCGGTACGGACAACGGCCGCCGTCTGGAGATGGACAGCCGCAACAATGGTGTGCCCGACCTGAACAACCGTGCCGGTGTGAACATGTACACTCGCTCGACGGGACCGACCAGTTACGGGGGTAACCTTGTCGCCCACAACAACGAGTGGATGCTCGTCACCCCTGCCGACTACGAGGCTTCTCTGGTCGGGACGACGGACATCACCGCCCGTGTGGGTACGGCACAGGCCGACTGGACGGGTGCCAGCGAGTTTGGCAACGACGTGAAGGTGACTACGGCCGACGGTCGTACGACAGGCATTCCTGCCTTCTATGGTACCTCTGCCATAGGCGACAAGATTACGCAGACCGTCACAGGCATCGACAACGGCATCTACGAAGTGAAGGTGTTTGCCCATTCGCACAACGAACGCGCCGACTATGGCACGGCAGCGCCTGGCAGCAGTGTCACGGGCTATACGGATGTGGCCTATGTGTTTGCCGAATCGGGCGAAACCCGTGTGCAAACCTGGATTGGCGCCCGTGGACGTGACCCGCTGGGATGGACCCTCGCCGAGATGCACACACCCTATACCATCAGCGACGTGGTGGTGAAGAACGGCCAAATCAAGATTGGACTGGCACTGGCACAGGAGAACAAGACGCAGTGGCAAGCCATTCAGATTTACTCGCTGGTTCGCACAGGCGACTTGCCGCTGACCGAGAAGATAGAAGCCTACGAAACCGCCTTGTCGCTGGCTCGCACCACGGCCGAGGACACAGGCCTGCCCGCTGGTTTCCGTGCCGTGCTGCAAACGGTCATCGATGCCAACGATGCTGCCGACACGACGAGCGAGGCTGCGCTGGACGCTGCGACGGCTGCGCTGAACAATGCCGTCGTTGAGGCTGAGACGTCGCGTCTGCCCTATGCCCGCTACAATGCCGTCAAGGCCGATGTCGAACTGCTCGACGACGACAAAACCACTTATTCTTCGGACGTCAATGTCGATGTCTCCGTTGCCGATGCTGCTGCCGATGCTGCGACGACCATCGCCGAGATTGACGCTGCCATTCCGCTGCTGACTCAGGCTGCCCTCGACTTCATCAATGCGGCCAACGTGAAACCTGGGACAATGATGAACCTGACGCGCATCCTGCTCGTCAACCCCGACTTTGAGAACGGAACGACGGGGTGGACAGCCGAAGGTGAAGGCACTTGGCGCAATATGCTGGCCAGCGAGACCGTGGGCTATGGAGCAGAGTTCTACCATGGCACACGCGACATCCACCAAGATTTCACCGACCTGCCTTTGGGGCGCTACATGGTTGCCGTTCAGGCTACATGGCGTGACGCACAGACCTCTGCCCTCTATCTCACCACAGCCACGGGTACGCAGCAGACGCAGGTCGAGCAACTCGTTCCCAATAACGACGTCACAGCCCTACTGACGCAGATGCAAACCGACCCCGATTATGCCCGCATCACGGTGGACAACAACGTGACGGACGGCACGCTGCGTGTCGGTCTGAAGGAAAAGGCCGTGGGCGATGGCGACTGCTGGACGTTATTCGACAACTTCCAACTCTTCTACATTGGACTGGACTATACAGCCGAGGAGGCACGTCTGGAGGCTGCCCTCGCGGCTGCCGAGACGTTTGCTTCGGAGCATGCCATTCCTACGCCCGTCAAGGCGCGTCTGAATGCCCTGCGCAGCCATTACGACGTGGCTGCCATCGAGGCTTCGGGCACCTATGCAGAGGTGGTGACCCTGTTTGCTGCAACCATTGCAGAGATTGAGAATGCCGTTGCTGATGCACAAGCCTACGTGGCGCCCTATGCTGCTGTCGGGCAGATGCTGAATGCCGTCGGCGATATATTCTCGCAAACGGATGCCTACACGCCCGATGTGGAGGCGGAATCGCTGTTGCAGACGGCTGCCGAGCATGCGCTGACTGATGCCGACGAGGCCGAAGACCTGCCTGCGCTGCAAGCCATTGTCTCCAATTTGCGACAGTCCATCGCTACGTTTGTCAAGACGACGAACATTCCAGGGCAGTATTTCGACCTTACTTCGTTGCTCATCAATCCTGGTTTCGAGACTTCGCGCAATGAGGGCTGGACGTACAGCCACGACGGCGGTGCCTTCAACTGGATTAGCGGGGATGGTTTCCACTGTGTGGAGTTCTTCAACTGCACCTACAACCTTTCGCAGACGCTCACTGACATGCCTGCCGGCACGTACAAGGTGCAGTTCAACGGCCACTACCGTCCCAACAACGAGTTTGCCCCCGAAGACCATGTGCAGACCAATGTCGATGGCTATCTATACCTCAGTGGCGGCACGCCTGTGCCCCTGCAGGTGCTGCGTGGCAATGCCAACGACATCTCTGCCATCCATCAGCAGATGAATCGTGGTGAATACCTGAACGAAGCCTACGCCGTTACCGTCGAGGATGCACCGCTCACGCTGGGCATCCGCTGCGACCAGCAACGCCGGCTCTACAGTTGGACGCTCATCGACGACTTCCGCCTCTTCTACACGGTCAGTGACGATGCCCTCTTCCTCCAGCCCTACAACGACGCACTGGCAGCGGCTCAAGCCGTCGATACCTCGCTGCCCATGAATACTGAAGAACGCGACCTGCTGCTCGAGGCCATTGCTGCCGACGAAACACTGAACAAGAACAATACAGCAACACTCCAGGATGCTACCTTCCGCTTGCAGCAGGCAACTGCTACGGCGCTTGTTTCGCAGGCTGCCTATGCTGAGGCCAGCACGGCCCTCGACCGCATCGATGCTGAAATGGAACTTACCAATGTCGTCACTGCCGAAGCCACGGCGGTGTTCCGCAACTATCGCACGGTCTATGAGGCTGGTTTCTTCACCGACGAAGAAGCCGAAGGTCTGATGCGCCGCACCTTCCGCGATGGCGTGAACCGCGAACTGGGTAATGCCTTCGACGAGTACCTGCTCAGCGCTTGGAAGGAAGGCGACGTGCAGATGCGTGACTACGACGGTGTGCTCTACATCAACACATGGTCCACCGAACCCGATGTCGAAGGTTTCACTTATCCTTTCTATGAGTTTGCCGATGGCTACAATGCCTCAACCGTTGCACATACGTTGACTGCTACCGTCGAGGACGTTGAACCTGGCGACTACGAGGTGGAACTCTGGGCTCGCACCCGCATCAAGGTGAATGGTGAATACCAAATCGGCGCTTATCCCGAAGGCATCACCTTCCAACTGAACGGCGGCGAAGCCATTGAACTGCAAGGCGAGGAGTACGGCAGTTTCCGTGCCGACCACTACACGGTCAGCGGAACCGTCGGTGACGACCGTCAACTCCGTCTCGTCCTCACCATTCCTGCCAGCGAACAAGGCACATGGCTCTCGTTCCGCAATGTCCATTACGCACTTGTCGAACTGCCTACAGGCATTGATGAAGTACAAAGTACAAAGTACAAAGTACAAGGTGATGGAGCTGTCTATGACCTGCAGGGTCGCAAAGTGGCTGACAATTCTGCATTGCCAAAAGGTCTGTATATCATCAATGGCAAAAAAGTCCTGATAAAGTAAAAAGCAATGATGCAATATCTAAAGATAATCCTTGTGCAGTGGCTGATACTCTCAGCCACTGCACTCCAAGCCTCTACACCCTCCCCCTATGGGGGGAAGATGGAGGGGGGCCGCATGTCGGCCGATGAGGCATGGCAGTGGTACAACCGTACGCCTTGGTATTGTGGTGTCAACTACATCCCTGCCAACGCCATCAACTACACCGCCATGTGGGACCCCACGAGTTTCTCGCCGCAGGTCATCGACGACGAGTTGCAGTTGATGCAGGACCTCGGCATGAACTGTGTGCGTGTCGTGCTGCAATATGCCGTCTATGCCGACAGCCCCAAGAAGTTTCTGAAAAACTTCGACCGCTTTCTCTCTATTTGTCAGCGCCACGCCATCACCGTCATGCCCATCTTCTTCGACGACTGCACCTTTGGCGCCAACGTCAACCCATCGACAGGTCAGCAGCCCGAACCCCTCGAGGGTTGGTATGCCTGGGCATGGTCGCCATCGCCAGGCTATGAGATGGTGGTCGACGAACGTACACATCCCCTGCTCGAACGCTATGTGAAGGATGTGATGCGTCACCATGCCGACGACCCCCGCATCATGCTTTGGGACCTCTACAACGAACCCACCAACACGTCGATGCCCGAACGCACCTGGCCCTTGCTGCGCAAGGTGTTCCAGTGGGCACGCGAGGTCAATCCCTCACAGCCCATCAGCAGTGGCATTTGGAATGGAAACGACGAACTCACACAGTTCCTCGCCGACCATTCCGACGTCATCACCTACCATTGCTATGGCGACCGCAACGTCATGCAGCAGACCATCGAGCGACTCTCGGCCTATGGCCGTCCGCTCGTCTGCACCGAGTGGATGAACCGTCCACGCCACAGCACCATCACCGACATCATGCCCCTGCTTCGCCAGCAACGTGTCGGTAGCATGATTTGGGGACTTGTCAACGGAAAGACACAGACCCACCTGCCCTGGGGACACCGTCCTGAACACGGACCTTACACAGGTCCTTGGCAGCACGACATCTTCCACACCGACCACACACCCTACGATGCCGCCGAAATCGCCCTGATCCGACAACTCACCTCGACGACCCATTCGTTGGCGACCTTTGACAAATAATCATCGGCGAATTCGCCAATAAAAAAATACGCCGAATCAGTCAAAAAAACGCACCGCAGTGCAACTAAAAATGCACTGCAGTACAGCTATAGGCGCACCGCAGTGTAAATAAATTTCGACTGCGGTACAAAAAAACGGCATTTCAAGGCTCTAAAATGCCCGGGGCAAAGACGTGAAAGAAGTGTACTGACAGGCCGACTTCTATGTCATTTACTGATTTACGATTTACCATTTACGATTTACCATTTACGATGGCCAAATAAAAAGACTATGACCAAACGCGAAGTTATCAAGACCGTGCTCGACGGCAAACGACCGCCCTATGTGCCCTGGTCGTTCAAGTTTACAAAAGAGCCGAAGGAGGAACTGCAGGCCTACTATGGCGTGGACGACCTTGACCCCGTGCTCGGCAACCATGTGCTGCAACTGGGCAGCGACATCGGTTTCTTCGATCAGGTGGGCGAGAATCTGTTCCGCGACGTCTTCGGCGTGGTGTGGGACCGCAGCATCGACAAGGACATCGGCAACGTGTGCCAGACCGTCCTTCCCGAACCTACCCTGAAGGACTATACTTTCCCCAATCCGCTCGACGACCGTTTCTTCGACAACATCGAGCCGGAGATTACGGCCAAGCCCGACATGTTCCGCTGCTTTCAGATTGGTTTTTCGCTCTACGAACGGGCATGGACCATGCGCGGCATGGAAAACCTGCTTATGGACTTCGTGCTCAATCCCGACTTCGTGCATGAACTGCTCGACGCCATCACCGACTACAATCTGGCGCAGGTGGACAAGGCGTTGGAATACGACATCGACGCAGTCTATTTCGGCGACGACTGGGGTCAGCAGCACGGGCTCATCATGGGCTACGACCTATGGAAGGAGTTCATCTATCCACGACTGAAACGTATGTACGGCCATGTGCGCAAAGCAGGAAAATACGTGATGATTCACAGTTGCGGCGATGTGGACGAGTTGTTCGACGACCTCATCGACATAGGTCTGAACTGCTTCAATCCTTTCCAACCCGAAGTGATGGACGTCTATGACCTGCTGCCACGCTACCGAGGTCGCCTGGCCTTCCATGGCGGACTGTCGATGCAGCGAACCCTGCCTTTCGGCACACGTGAGGAAGTCATCGCAGAATCAAAGCGTCTGCTCGAATTGGGTCGCGACGGCGGCTACATCTTCTCACCCTCGCACTCGGTCGAAGGCGACACCTCGCTCGAAAACATGCTTGCCTTCATCCAGACGGCACAGGAACAACTCCTCTAACTCCCCCGTAAAGGGAAGGACTTCTGGGGCAGTTTTTTTAATTATTAATTATTAATTTTGAATTATTAATTTTTAATCGTTTTATGGCTCAAC